>Ga0126342_10007598_pt1 | contig 19397 bp, 12 predicted proteins | sample Cyp1metagenome_FD_92528 | JGI IMG/M metagenome (GOLD analysis project Ga0126342, IMG submission 92528) | Coral microbial communities from Lord Howe Island, Old Settlement Bay, Australia - Cyphastrea 1 metagenome | ecosystem: Host-associated > Invertebrates > Cnidaria > Coral ... | reverse complement strand
TGAGCCAAGATCGGACCAAAATGGCGGTTTCAATCAACAGATGCGGGAAAGTGGAAACATAGAGACATAGAGACCTCCGTTGACTTCACCCAGTGAAACATCGTTTTTTCGGTTTTTTCTGCTTCCTGCGTGTCGAACTACACCAACCTTCGACCTTAAAAAAGAAATGAGGTAACTGGCAGAAGTGTGCAATACATAAAGTGATCCAAGCCACACTTCACCCTTGCTGCACCCAAGGAAGTGAATGTCCTTGGACGCCCCGCAGCCATAGGTCCCACAGGTCTATGGGGAGATACCAACTGAGGAAGCTGAAGAAAATCTGCATCACTGGTTGATTGCTGGATGTTGTCAACCCAACACAAAGTACACCAGAATTTGATAGAATTTGAGTGTGTTTTTCAATGAACCTTTACAAACAAACCTCATTGTTGATCAAGCATATCTAGATTGATATGTGGTGAGCAGAATTCATCGGAAGACCTTGAGTTTTCTGTGATTTTCCATAAAAATCCATGATTTTCCATTAAAATCCATGTTTTTCCCCTAAAAATCCATGATTTTCCTCATAACAACCTCTTGGATCTGTTGGAAGCCTCGCAGCCCCCTCTGAGTGCTCCAACATGGTTGCCCATCACCGGATAGACGCGATCCACAGGGACTTGGCCATGGAGATATTTCTGAAAAGCATGACGTGTGGCGTTGTTCACCAGTTGGCTGCCACCGCCATATGCGATGTCTCCCACCTGATTTTCGATGTCGCAGAAATTGTTTGGTGCACATTGAAGTGCACATTGGAGCATGGTGTTTGGATGTGCTTGGTGACCATCGTCTTCAATCGAACACATGTGATGTAAATGATGCAATTGACATCTCCTTGCAACGAAACAAACTATCTCCGAGTCACGATCAGAGCTGCAGTGGGTTTGGCTCCTTGATTCACGATGAAATCTTCTAAGCCTCGCAAAGAAGAACTCTTTTGGTTTTCAGCAGAAAACAATGGGGACAATTACAATAAAAATCAATAAAATATCGGAATTCAGGGTTTTCCCAAAGTTTTCAGACAACCCAATTTGCTTTGGCTGCACAAATGGATTTGGCGTAGACCAGGCGACGGTTTGGAGACCAAATTGACCCGAGCCTTACACATCCCAATAATCACCCTGCGCATCCCTGCACCAAATTCCTACAATCTTGACCATGTGCCCAATAATTTAACTTGCCGCAAGCATTCCTCCAAAAAAGAGGCGGAACTTAGGTGTTAATCGTGGTAAAAGCTCAACAATAAGCTATAGCAGCTGCCATAAACCCATCAAAATGGGGAGGTTGCGGCAGGGTTTCCCAGTGCCACCCTCGGGGGAACCCGCCTTCATAAAGGCTGAATGCGCCCTCATAGGCACATTTTCCCATGGGGAATGGCGTTGTCAGGTCATCGGCATGATTTCGGCTGTGACCGATGTCGGCCTTGATGTCACTTGGGGTCAATCATGCCCAGATTGGAAAAGAACACATGTCAGGCAGTGTTTCACTGACGGGCATAGTGATTATAATCACCAACAACTTGCATTTTAACCGCCAAAAAATGGACCGATGAGGATGGGGATATGACTCATGTCACTCGACTCACCAACGATAGGCATCTTTTAGCAGCAAACGTTGGAATTTGGCCCTCGATGCTTCCGCCAATAAACTGTTTTGTGGCTCAAAATGAACTCTTGGGTTGCTCCATGCCCCAGACTAGTGAGCTGATGATTGGTTGGTGAAAATATGTTCCAATTTGATCTTTATCATCACCCTCACCTGGTTTTCAAGCACGACATTCAAACCACAGCCCCAGCACCGCCCTGCTATCCCACACCATCCAAGTGGCCATGAAAAGAACGTTCAACACATCTTCTGCTGCTGCCAGGGGAAAGGCTCCCAACAGCCACATCCAACGGCCAAATGCCATGGACCCCAAAGCGCTTGCCATTGCAAACTCTTTGCAGACGATTGCCGGACGCAAAGTCATTTAAGCGATGATGCTTAGATTTTCGGAATCCTTAGATTTATTAATGTGTTTACTTTGATGTTCTGAGGGTTTTAATGCTGAAGGCTGTCGTTGAGCAAAATATTTGCGAACATGAGCGACGATGGCAACTTTTTGGACATGTGCAGGTTTGCCGTTATACCAGCGAGTACAGAGTTCACGCATTCAGAAGTAGATGTTTGTTCGCATATACATCATATACTATGCAAATGGCCCTGGACCCTGCACTTAAATCCACAAAAGACATCAAAAGACCAAAATATGTGTCACTACAAATAGGTGACCGTACTACTTTTAGATACTTTTAGCTGTTTCAACAAAGAAATGGTAGTCCTCAAAAACGAACACTTTTTGTCAAAACAAGTGCTTTTAAGTGTTTTGCTGGTTTCCGACCAAAATCCAACAGGAGCTTGATTGAATTGGGACTCAGGATTCCATTGGGTATGCATTTCCTTTGTTACTTTGTTGGGAAAAACTATGTTGGAAATACATCCAAATGTCGCGCCGTCCCCATTTGGTGGTCGAACATATATGTTTCGGACACTTGACTGGAACAAATGCCACTAAAATCCAACTTGACAAGTGATTCATAGAGCTTATAACCCACCTATAAACGGGATCACTCTAGCTAGACAGTTGCCAGGTTGGATGATTCTCCAAGTAAGCAACATGCCACAATAGATGTATAGAAGAAAGACGCAAGTCGAGATTGCGGTAAGCAATAGAAAATAGGTGGTTGTTTAAGAGAAACAAATCTGTTTAAGTTCCAGCTCTGACTGCACATCATTGTACCATCGTGGGTTCGTCTGTTGATTTATATAGGTGCACGGAAAAATATGTGACTTTGAAGCAATCACAATGGAAGTTGATCCATGCATTATCCAAGAATGACTGCCTTTCAAATCATCTTGAAACATGATGGCATATTATGATGACCCAGGTCCCCAAATCGATGCCATCTTTTTACACTGCTTCGGTGATGCCATCGCAACACCATGGCGCCATCCGGCTACTGGTTTCCTCTGCTTTGAGGTGATGGTGGCCATGGCAATGAATGTCCAGAAATCAGATGTACCCTCTGGTTATTTAACATAGCCATGGAAAATCCCTCATCAATTTTTGAATGGGAAAACCATCTATAAATGGGCCATTTTCCATGGCTATGTTAAATAACCAGAGGGTACCTTTAGTAATTAGTATAAAATATGTGTTAAGAAGCTGTCCCCTTCAAAATAATGTGGCCTTTTTTTGGTGCGATACCTGAGGAAGCGGTGGCCATTTGCATCCAGAGGAAACCTCTGCCGGATCTAAGATCCGGGTTCATTTGCGCGCAAGCCAGCCTCTATCCGATAGAAGCATCAAGTGGTTCCCTCATCTCTGGCTCCTATCAACAAGGAACCTGAAATAACCTGAAACTTCACATGTGGAAGTGGCGCATAGTGGTGCCACCCACCCACACCCAGGACCAATGAATAACAGATTCGCAGGGCCTATCACATCTATCGCATCTATCACCGATGAGCTTCTCAATATGGACCCCAAATCCACTGCGGCTTTCCCTTGGTGGAAAGCACATCACTACCGGGCCCCCTTGGTGGAAAGGTCTGATCTGGTCCTCTGAGTTGACTCATCGAGTCACACGTTGCACCTTTGCACCTTTGGCAAATCCGCCCCCGCGGCGGCGTTTAGGTGTCGAAGTGGTCTATCTTCCAAACACGAACCTGAAGGCGGCTGAACAACTGCAAAGGGGCGCCTTTTAGCAGGGTACACCCATAACCGTTATAACCCAATTTGTTTCTTATTGTTTCTTCGATGTTTGAGAAGTTGTGTAGTCTATTTTGGCAGACTACCAGACTTTGAAACACTCACCATTGGACCCTTCATCATCCTTCATCAGCATCACGCTTCGCATTTTTTTCGGCATGCCACTCGGCCTTCTTTGTTCCATATCAACTGGGCATGTGTTCCTCAAATTCGTCCATGATCTATCACACTCAGTGCGACCTTATCCCACACCCTGAGGATGCACACAGTGCGGTCATGTGAAGCAGAGAAGAGATGATTGTCGATGGTCAACTGGCAATAGAAAGTGGATAAAGTGGCCCGGATGACTGGATGAACATATGAACCCTGCTTGATTCAAACCTAAGGGTTCCTTCCAAAGAATGAAATGCAACTCAAATGTCGCCACCAATTGGACAGCCAAAAAAGAGGGTGATTGATCTGGGGTTGACAATCTTTTGTTCTTGCTTTTGTGGGTATGGCTTTACCACCAGAAAAACTCCCGTTGGCTGCGTTGTAAATTCTGGTCAATTCCACTCTTGAGGTTTTTTGGTGGCTGGTGGGTTCTCAATCTGAATGGCACTCTTCAAGGTCCTGAGAAGCACTGCAAGACCGAGCCAACATCAGCTATGAAACGGCTTCGCAACTACCCGAAACTAGGCATATGTCATGCTAGTTCGACCAGGGGGCAAATACATATTAATTTAAATAGCATTATGACGGATGATGATTCTATAATTTATATATATATATATAACTACAGTGACTATTCTATATGTCTATGGAATATATGTATAACTATAACATAGACTCCAACATATAACACACCTTATATGTTATAGTTATATATGTTTTATTATAACACACCATATAACATAGACTCCACCATATAGCTATAGTAACTATTATATAGCGCGGACAAGCTTGCGGTCCAAAGGGCACAGCGAAGGCAGTGTCGCTTTGTCCTCCTAAGTGCCTCACACCGGGCGCGCCAAATCGCAGTTCCTGCGAATCGGCCGAGAAGCCGTGAAACCTCTCAGCAAAGTCTGACACCTGGAAACTGTGCGGTCAGACAGTCGAATAAAAAGTCCCTCAGTCGGTCGCTGAATATGAAGGTCAACTTTGTTCCATGATTTGAAAACAACCTGATCCGAACCATCAACCAAAGACAAAAACCACAAAACCGCCCGCCTAACGCACCTGAGCAAATAGGAAAAAGTTGGCCTTTCATATCGGGAAGAGAGGGCATGGAGTTCCATCTCCCCGGAAACAGGATGACTGAAAGGGAACTTAATTGAAAAGTCCTTAATGAGCCACATGGTCAGCTCCTCGAAGCACAACGGATAAACAGCAAAATCATCAGAACAACTGCCATGCAAATGCTCAAACAAGGACAAAGTAAAGGCCATGGGCAAATCAGTTGGCCGTGTGTCGGAAGACAGCATGAGCCCCTCAAAGCTAGGAATATACAAATCAAAAAGGGACATCTGCGGTCCTTCCACAAAACCAAACAGTGAAACTTCGGTCCCCTCACTGGTCTCAGTTTCTGCTTGCGATGTCTTGGACGCCACCGCAAAGTAGAAGGCTCGCAATTGCCGCAAGCGAGCAACTCCCATGTCATAGTGCTGGATAGCCGCAGTTCGAAGCTGCAGAAAGGCCTCTGACCGATCCAAATTGAAGCGCCCCACCGCCACATCAATTCGATCATTCCATAGTTGAACCCAGTCTTCAAATGGACACTCAAGGCGTTTCGTGTCCAAGTGGCTAGGTATCCAATGTGGAGTAAGCTCCAACTGTCCAATCTGTTGCAAAAGGCCTTCCACTTGGAGCCACAAGTCCATGTTAGCCCAACTCCCGGTCACCCCATACGCAAGGAGGTAGAGCAGGCCATCCGCAACAAATTTGGAGTCAATCCACAAATGAAGGTTGATTTGAAAGCGTTGTTGCCAAGCCAGGGTGCTCACCACCGCAAGTAGTTCAGCACGATCACTGGTTTGTCTCAGGCCAGGAACATGGCCCATCGAGATGAACTCACCCGTGGTGGAGTTGAGACTCCCCCAAGCAGCAATCCGATAAGGTGATCTCGCACAAGTGGCAGATCCATCCGTAAAAACATGTTGTGTCCCCCGTCCTGGTGCCGACAAAAAGTCCTGCAAGGCACAGGGAACATCCAACAAAGCTTGTTTCCAATCCACCGCGAAAGGGGAACGTGAGGGCAGCAAGTGCGCCATCAACGCAGTGGTATCATGTGCATGGTGTGTTTGCCACCCTTCAATTTGCTGACGTTCATGGTGAAAACGAGGACACACCAGCCAGTGGCGAGTATCATCTGAAACCCCGCACACTCTACAGTCCGCTGACTTCGTCATGTCAAAGTGAGACTGGGCTGCATGGTCCATAAATGCGCCTGAGCGCAATGCATCCAACCATGAGCGTTGCAAACTCGTCAAACTAGTAGTATCAGCAACCAGCAATTGCGGGTCCAGCCCCTTCAGATCATTCATCGTTTTCCGCTGAGAGACAGTGCGCGCAATGTGCTGAAGCCAAGCATCATACAGCAGCTCATCCAGTGCAGCTTCGTCAGCACAAAGAAGGTTGATTGAGCAGCCGTCATGGTCAAGTAAAAAAGGGGGTACAATTTTCCATCCAATTTGGTTAAGAACTACAAGAAGTTGAGAAAAAGGACCACTAAAAAGAGTGCCATCAAAGCCAAGCATAAACGTTTTCCAGAGCCCCAGCAAGCGAGGTTCTTTGCCCAACAGGCGCAAGAAAGTTCGCACGGTCATTCTTAATCTCCAAAACCCCGGGTCAGCAGCCGGAGTGGAAGAGAGCCCCAAGCGCAAAAGTGCATTGACTCCAGCCTTTGCCAATCGCAAAGAACGTAGTGCTTGCCGTCGTAGAGCGTCAATGTGGAGCTCACCCATGCACGATCCATTGATGCCATAAAGGGCTGAAGTCCAAAAGACTGATGGCAGAACCGCAAGTTTCAAGGCCAGTGGCGCTCTGCTGTGTTGAAGTCGTTTCCACTTGGCAGGTAAAGAAGCAATTCGCTTTTGTTGCAACCCAGTAAAACGCCGCTTGGTAAAAGAGAGTACACCTCCTAGTTCATGGGCATGGTCAACTCGAGCAAGAGGCAAAGCCGCCATTTGTTGTCTGCCTTCTGCAGTGAGGGCCCAACAATAGGATTTGCTCTTATCGATAGCCAGGTTCCAAAGCTTAAAGAACTCCACCAAGCAGGCTAGTCCATGGGCAAGGGCCCCCGGCACCGCAGCCAGCAGGCTTAAGTTATCCACGAAACTCATGGACCTGATGGCTGGACAGTAGGCCCTCATGTAAAGGTGCCAGGCAAAACAAAGTTGGGTCATCCCGAACACGCTGAGGGCGTCGCCCTCAGGCATCCCGCAAGTCGAGCGGATGGCATCGCTCAGAACTCCACGAATCTCGAATGCCCGAGTACACGAAGCAAGAAATCCACGCCATGGAGAAATGATTCGCGTGGGCACTCCTAAATGTTGGGCAAGAGTGAAAGTATGCTGTCTTGGTATAAAATTGAATGCACGCGTCAAATCTGTGCTGAGGCCGCACAAAGGTTGTCCCGTTTGAAGGGAGCACTCAATCTCTGCCTGCAAAAGAAGCCAGAGCTGTGTTGATTCGCAACCAGGCATGAACCCAAATGCCTCCACATCCATGTGTGGTGTCAAAATCCTCAACAGCTGTTTGGCCCTGATACTGGCCCAAGTGCGATACAACACACTGAAAATCACAACTGGCCGGTAACGGCTAACTGTCTGTGCGCCCTCGTCTTTGGCAAGAACACTGACAATGCCATAGAGAACTGCCGTAGGCCAAGAAGACTGACCAAGTTCGATAGCATGAAGCAAATCCAAAAGGCGTTGTGTCCAGGAGACTGGCAATTCCAAGAGGTCACGTGGTGATATACCATCAACTCCACGTGCAGCATGTGGCCCATACCTCTTGAGCGCTCGTCTCCATTCTGCGATACCAATGGGTTGCAGATCAAATCGCAACCTGAGCACATAAGCCTGAAAGAAGGCAGTGACCCTGGCCCAAGTGGCCTGATCAACCTCAGCAAGCGCACACCACGTAGGTTTCCAGTACTCCAGAAGTTGTTGATGCAAGGACTGGGTGTCAGAAAGCAATTGATGTTGAGTAAGAACATCACCAGGCGAGAAATCAAGGCCTGAAGGAACTTGGAGCACCACATCATTGATGACTTCAACATCAAGAAGCTGACCATCATGAGACCATCGAAGAAAACCACCATCAAGGATTGGGGCATCAAGATGAATCTGATGTTCAGTCTCATCAGTCGCAAGAACTGCAAACGTTTTCTCATTGACCAAAAAATCCATGCGGTCTCTCTGAGGTTTCTTCAGATCCTGAAAGATGCCCTGCATGCCCTTGTCAAACTTAGACTGAAGGAGCTTGCCTCGTTGTTTCAGGTGCCACTGCTCAAAATGCTCAAAATTGCATTTGAAGGTCTGAAAGATCGCGGTGGCCAAAGAAGCACAAGGAGGCCCAACCGGTAGCTGAGCCGGAGTTTCCGGAAGAGAAATGGTTCTGTGGGAAGTCCACCACGTAACAAATCCATCCAAAAAACCCGGGGACTTCTTGATGGCCATCCAGAGTTCAAGCCGATAGGTGACGGCCTCGCTCGTGAGCTTGTTGGCCAAAATGGCAGCTTTGTAACTTTGCAGTCGTCTAAGCTGTCTGAACCATTGTTTTACCTCGGAACCGATGAAGTCATTGCGAAGCTGAACTTCACTTGGTCTGCTTGGCTTCAAAACTCTGGCAGTCTGTGGAATCTTCTGGGGCTTGGTGTGCTGAAGACGACCACGTTGACCCTTGTGAAGCATCTGACCTGGCTGCTGAAGAACATGCCCGTGAAGACTCTTCTCAAACGAGGAAGCCCATTCAGCCCACTGGGTATCAGCATCCACATTCAAAGTCCAAGACGGTGGAGAAGCAGAAGACGCCCATTGAGGGTCAATTTGGTCCCAGGGGATAGGAGAAGGTCGTTGCCAAACAAGTTGAGATGGACATGATCGTGGAATGTGAAGTCCCACCGTGATCGTGGAGTGCTCCGCAAAGACATCAGCAATGTCCACTATTCGACAAAGAGCAATAGCTTCAGGGCTGAGCCAAATCATGTCTCTCTCAGTGGCATGCTTACAGGTAAAGGCCTTTTGCTGCCCCCAGAAGGCCTCAGCCAAGTCTTGGGCAGACTGCCATCCAAGCTGACGCCAAAGCGCAAAAACGGAAAGGTCAGTGGGACCAGCATTGAAATCACCACCCACTAATCGAGGCCCAGTGCCACCCAGGACAATCTCAGTGGTGACTATGCCAAGCAGGTTGGTGGTAAGCCCATAGGCATCAGGCCATGTAGGACCTTTTGGATATCCATAGATCACCGTGTTGGTCACAGAGAGGTTGCCAAAAAGATGCCTCGTGGTGAGAAGACGCCCACAGTCTCGTTCACCCGCATATGGCAACATGATCTCCTGAGATGGATGATCAGAAATCGTGGCAACACCAGACCAAGTTCCCGCCCACGTAGAAGTGGCACGTGTGGTGACTGGAGCCCCGAAGTGAACTCGAAGTTGTCGATGTTGAGAGGCCGCAACATACCGTAGCTGAGCTGCACAAGACTGCTGCGTCACTTGCGACAGTTGTGTCTCTGAAAATGACCAAACTCCTGGCCCAAGTGAGAGCGCCGCATCTTCTTTTTGGCGACGCCCAGAAGGATTGGAAAATCCAAAGAGTTGCCAATCAGTGGAAGGACCAGGATGTCGAGCTTCACCCCATCTGACCGAAGGGAGAAAAGGAAAGTCCAAAAAATCCAAACATGACGAGTTCGAAGAGATGAAAGGCAAGTGTGACGGAAAAGCCCATTGAAGAGCGGAAACTGAGCAAAGTTGAAAAAAGAAAATGAAGGTCCAAAGGTGCCGTAGCAATACTGACAAAGAAAATCCAACAAGGTCTGGCGCCCAAGAAGCCTTGGGCCCAGGGTGACCTAGTCAACAGTCACTGCGCTGTCGCTTGGACAGCATGCCTTCCAATCGGTCCATCTGAGTTGCAACAGCGCTTGTCAGCTCAGCAGCCAAGTCATTCTTCATCGTACCAAAGGATGACTGCATGGCTTGATGAAGGTTGTCTGCCGAGGTGTGGACCTCAGTGCGAACAACTTGTAGGTCTTGATGCTGTTGTTGGACTGCCGTCTGAAGATGCGCCAACTGTTCATCTTGCCGGGCAAGTTTGGTGCCAGTCTCTTTGAACCAGGAGTGGAACGTAGCATTGTGAGCTTTGATCTCCTCCATGTCCGTTTCCAATTTTTGGATGCGAGCTGTGTCAGCAGTGGCGTCAGTAACTCCTTGTTGTTGAATGGAAGCTTGAACATCAGTGGTGAGCTGAGTCACCAATGCATCATATCGTTTGGTTGAGCCTGGTTCAGCCTGTGCTGCAGCCCCCTTGTAGCATTGCCATGGATCTTGTGCAGGGGATAGCCAAGGGTCCAAGGTGACAGAGGAGGATGCAGCCTCAGTGGCATGGCTTCGCAAATGTCTTTGTGCCCGCACAGGACCAACCACTGTAGGAGTTTTGTCGACTGCAGCTTTGTTTTTGATCAATGAGATCAGGACATCCTTGTTGAAGGCTGGCAGGACATTGGCTGGTGGCTCTGATGAGGCCCCGACTTCCCATGAGCTACCCTCTGCAGAACCTCTGGAGGGCTGGAGAGGCTTTGCCGACCATTTCCATTCTTTGAGAAGTTGAACCACCTGCTGCCGTTGAAGTCCATGTGGTAGAGGATGCAGTCGGTAGATCTTGGAAATGTCAACTTTGACAAATGGTTCTCCGGGACGCAGGTCTCGATGAGCTGCTTCTTCATAGGTAGCTATGACACGAATCCCATAGCGCTGCTTCATGCGCACCAAGGAAAGGCCATGAGTGGTGAGCTTCAACCTGTGAAGGGCAGCCTCACGATTGGCACCAGGTAGCCAAATAACAGAGTAGTCACTGTCAGTAGATTTGGAGCCCGCCGCTCTGGGTTCAAAGTAGACCCCATCTGTGACAACTCGTAACAAGTCATCCAATGCTGGTGAAGCAATGCGCAAAAAGGCCATAAAGAGTTCAGCTTGAGGTCCAGGAGTGGTCTTGCCCTCAAGGTTCTGAAATCGTCGACCCCAAACTTCATGAATAACTTGATCAATGCTATCTTCAACTGCCGCATGGAATCGTCCACATCGGTGGTCACAAGTCATCAGAGTGCATAGCCGCAGCAATGGCACCAGGTGCAGAAGCTGCCTCACCGGAGAATCAACAACTTGTTCCCAGTGAGCTTCAAGTTCATCACGGTACATTAGGATCTTGAGAACATTGGTCTCTGCTAAGTCCATGGCAGTGACCGGATCTGGGACTTGACGTCGAGTGATTTCATGGTCACCTAACTGAAGAAGGCTTCCATTGATGAGCAGAGGGTCCATGGTTGGCAGGTAAGTCACTGGGAAACGGATCGAAGTGATTTCCGCAGTGGCTTTGAGGTTGGCCGGAACTTCTTCGAGAATGAGAAGGCCAAGGGCATCGGCACTGATGTGCTTCCGTTCTCGAAGATAGGGAAGAGCCTCAGCCAAAGTGGCAATGGCAAGCCCACGAGCATCGGCAACCACCTGTGAAAGAGAGATCTGCGAAACCTGATCTTCTTCATCATCAACAAAGTGAGATGAATCCAGCTGCAGGGTTGTAGGATCAGGCTTCAATGGGACATGTTCAGTCTGCTTGGACATTTTGCGATCCTTCTTCTTGTTGCTTGGGATTGCAGCCCCATATTTCGATGTGGCTTTGGCATCAATGTAGTCTTTGAGCTCAGTCTTCAAAACAAACTGGAAGTTGGAGCCCGGACGAGTAGTCAAAGCCTTCAATGCCTGCCAAGAGTTGGTTTGATTCAAGGCCTGGGAGATGGCCTGTGTGCCCAACTTTTTAATGGCCGCAGCTGCCCGTTCAGCCGCAAGGTCTGACGGAACACCTTTCGTAGCCAAGAGAGCAGCCAAAGTGGCTTGAACATCACCTGTTGATGGCCCAGACCCATAAATCCAAGGGTCATGCAAAAGTCCAAGGGCCGGTCTGCTGGAGAGCCAGTCATGAAAATCCAAGACTGCTTGCTGAGAGGGGAGTCCAAAAAGTCCAAGTAGGGCTCCAGCATGAAAGAGGGCAATCGTACCACAGGTGTGTTCATCTCGTTGGGCAATAAGATGAAGTGGCTCAAAGGACCAATGCAATGCCAACTCTGTCGAGATGATTGCAGCCAATCTTGATGCTACAAAAGAAGCTTGTCCAGGAAGACCATCACAGTAGCGCCAGCACAGTATGTGCCCCTGCAGATGTCCAAAAAGCAAGGCCCAATGCGAAGCACTCGGAAAGATACAAACAATCCGATCATCAGAGTTGGAAAAATTCCGATGAATGGCAAAAAGGGCTTCATCTCGAGACTCAAGAAGTTGAAGAGCGCTCCTTGGTGAGATGATGACGGGTTTCAACTTGCCCATAGTGAGATGCTTGAGAAAGTCCAAAGTCCAAGAAATGTGCCCATCGTGAAGCCCCATCGATGCACGTTCAGTTCCTGCTGCCCTCAAAGGAAAAGCAGGTGGCCAATGGGCCGCATCCAAGGTGGTAAGATTCAGCACCTTCCAAACTCTGAAGTCAGCTCCATAGACTTTGCCTTCAGCATCCACCAAATGGTTCACATTGTGGATGTCAAGCTGTCGAAGTGCCTCAAAAAGAAACTGGCCACCATGAAGAAAGACAACCTGATACTCCAGTTGGTGTTTGATGCCAACCATGTAGGTGTCATGTGGGGCCAATCTCAAAGTTCGACCAACCGAACTGGTCAGTTGGTAAGGTCCACTCATGGAGTCCAACAAGGTGGAAAGTGACAGGGCTTGCCCATTCAAAGAAATGCCCCCAGCTTCGTTCCATCCCAAACTGATCCTCTGTGCCTGAAGCAGCTGACCCACCGTGACCGCCGTAGGGCTTGTGATCCAGAGCTCATTGCCATCTTGGTCCTTGAGATGGAGACATTGAGGAATGGCCAATCTGCATCGAAAGAGGTCCTGAGTCTGTCGAAGAAGTTCACGCTGATAGGAGCGAAGCCATTCCATCGGAGATGGAAGTTCCATCTGGCCAGATGCCTTCGCAAAGTTGTTGCGCAAATGTGCATAGATCCATACCATTTGGATTGGCGAGGCAATAAGCCCCAACAGGGCCAAACTGGCCCGAGGAGTCATCCGGTAGGCCACGGAGTCGGGCATTCCAAGTAGAAGTCCAAGCTCTCTGGGATGGAGATACCGTGGATTGTGATGGACAGCTGACTGGATAAAACATCCACGAAGCCCTCGAGCCATGAGTGCACTGTGGCTAAAAGGGCCAGCACGGCAATCACAAGGACAGGGAAGTAGTGCGTTCCCGTATGAATGGAGAAATGTGTTGGCCACAGCCCCAAACTCCAGGATACGGGGATCTGCACCATAGGCTGGGTTCATGTACGCCTCAAATTCAAAGTCAAACAGCTGAAGATCTGTCTCTTCTTCTTCAGGCCAGCTGCCCCAGCACTCAAAAATGTCACCAATCACCTGATACTCACTTGTGGTTGGCTATGGATGCAAACCATAAACATTCCAAGCACGTGGAAGCAAAAGTGCCCACCAACGATCTCTACGACAGGGCCACTGGTGCTGCAAGTCCATTCGAAGAGTGAGCACATCCCAATCCATCGCCGAAGCAAGCATCTGGATGCCCTTGACAATCTCTGGGTGTTCCCCAGCAGCTGGGACACATTCAAGCACTGCCGTTTGGGTTCTAAGCATGAACATGATATGCAAACCATGAACCAAAACTTGAAATCTCTTGTCACTGGAACCGAGTTGGCAACCTTGAGAAGAGTAAGGTTGACAGGGAAATCCAAAAGCCGTGGTGCCTGGTGAAGCACCCAATTTCTGATGGATCAATTTGGCACTGCCAAGGGATGTGATATCAAGGTGAAGAACCTCCCCATGAGCATTATTGGCCAAATGTTCACAAGAAAGTCTATTGAAGTCCACTGCCAACACTGGGATGCCCCCCAAGAAGGAGGCTCCTACTCCCATGCCACCAACTCCTGCACAGAGCTCCACCACTCGCGGCGAAAGATCACCAGGAAATTCATCAACTCCCACCCACCAAGAGTCGAAAGACTGGCGGAGGTAAAGAAAATCATCCTTGCCCTCAACCAAGAAGTCGTAAAGGCTGTGACAGCCCAAGGGCAATTGCAAATCAAGGATCATGATGGGTACCCCACTAGGCTCCCATTGGCCAATAGTTGACCCATCACAATGAGATGTCACCCGCAACATCCCAGTGAAGAAAGGAAACGAGGAACCAAAAAGGGCATCCATAGCAATCAAACCGAGGTCTCTACCTTTTGCTGACACAGGTTAACCACTGGAAGGGATAGAGCCGAAACCTAGTAACTATTATATAACACGGATCAAACATGTTTTAAAAAAAACCTGGCCCACCGACCACAGTAAGACATGTCAGATCGCACCAAATCCGAGATCGGCCCCCGGTGACCTCAACAGACCAATGGCGTGTTAGCCGATGGTAAGAAAGACATTTTCTGCCATGTAGAACATGTAGATATTGCAAATATATATATATATATATATATGTATATTATATATATATATATATTATATATATATATTATATATATATTTCAATTGATCTCCTTCGAATGCCATGCGAATTTTCTGGAAGATTACAACAACGTGTTGTGAAACAACACTGAAACGACTCCCCGCTCCGGGTCCGGACCTTGCAACATATCCTTGCAATGCCTCGGTGCCGCGTAACCACGATGCGAAATCAGCGGTACCACCGGGAAAGATGCTCCATTGAAAATGTGGCAAAATTACCGCAAAAAAAAGGTGACCCAAGTCATGTGGAGGCAACCCATATTTACAAAGCATAAAAGACCATGAAAACCCAAATTTAGCAGTTGTTACTGACAGTAACTATAAGTATGGAGGTATGGATTTTCATTGTCTTTTATGTTTGGCAGCGGCAGAATAGGTGCATTTTCAATGATGAAACAACTCCGTTTTACATCATGGCCATATCACGCGCAGATTCATGTCAGTACCGGTGAGAGTGAGGATACCCTCTGGTAATTTAACATAACTATGGAAAATCACCATTTATAGTGGATTTTCCCATGAAAAATGGTGATTTTCCATAGTTATGTTAGTTTACCAGAGGATAATGAAAACCTTGTCATGACATCTTCATGTTCTTCATTGATTCATCAGCCAGATCTTCCACAGAACCTGCAAACAAATGCGATCTCTTCACCGCCGATTCCTTTCCAACAAAATCTCCGAGGCCCGCTACTCCAATCCAAAAAAAAAAGTAGAAATGGAATAAATGGAATGAAATAAACCATCCAGCGGGGTACCCCTTGCCCCATGACTATGGAAACCCCTAAATTTTCCAAATGGCCATGGCACAGATCTCCATCCCAGACCTTGATGATGGAGTCCTGGGGGAAATGGAACGAAGGCAGATGAATCTGGGGAAATCACTTGGAAATATCACCCGGAAATATCATGGATATATCTATCCAGTTATCAAGATGAAGTTAATCATGACTTTAAAAAAATATCTAGTAGAATGTGTGATTGTCGAGAATTAATGAAATAATCAAGGAAATATCTATTCAATAAGAAATTCAAGGAAATAATTCACAAATTTGTCATGATTGTCTTGGAAATCAAATGTTTCAGTGAGGAGAGATTCTAGCAGATTCAAGATGTTGTTGGAATGAACTCTTGAACTGTGAAATGAATTGAGATTGTGGCGACTGGATGCAGAAAAATCTTGTCACCACAGGATGGTCAGTGTTACGAGCGTGTCTTAAAATGTTGGAGATATACTCACCATGAATATTCATTTGAATGAAAAAACATACTGTAGTATATGAAAACACGGTGATTAGCCGAGATTAGCCATCAGATTTCGTGGGTTTTCCATGGTTTTTCCATGTTTTCCATGTTTTTTCCAGATGTTCTGTGGCGTTTCCCTGGTTTTCCGGTTGTTTTCCCACCATTTTGCACCGCAACGGCCCGGCCCGGTCTATGACGCACCTTGCCACCACTGAAGAGCACCTCCTCGCTGACGGACAAGGCCAGGGCCGTGAGCCAATCGCCTCAAATGGGTGGTTAAACCATGGGTAATCCATGGTAAATCCATTTAAACCAACAAAACTTGAGGTAAACTTAACCCTCAAAAAAAAAAAAACATCCATTTTGATGGGTTTTGTTGGGCTACACCGGCTACATTTGACCCATACTGATGTAACAGATTTGCTCGTTCTTCACCCTCGTTGAGCGCGCCTTGAGCATGCGCCAGCTGCAAGTCGCTCTCCAGGGTCTTGCAATCCCAGCGTCGAATGGACCTGCCCAAAGGGGTGAAACGGATGGCCCATGATAGCCCGTTTGGCACATCACCTGGCAGTACAAACAATTTCTTGGAGACTTGGAGACTACAATTTCTTCCTGTCTGTTCCCCAACCAGCAATGGATGGTTCCGGTGGGATTCGAATCCATGTCTGGTAACGCGCCTATCCCGGCTGGCAGAAAAGAAGCATCCCTTCTTGCCGGCTACCGCCACGTCGCTCACCTAAGGTCTACCGATGGACTTCCCCACTCCTAAACCTCCTAAACATTGAGCTGTTTTCATCACATTTTTGGGTTGTTTTCATCAATTTCTCACGCGTTGTACCCAAACATTTGAAGTTTTCATCAGCTGGTGCCATTCCGAGGTCCCCAGCCCCATCGTAATGAGGAGGAGCCAAGGTACGGCGCGCCTCACCGGGGGCGGTTTGAGTACCGCTGGGTGAATGGAAGCAATGATGTTCTAAACCACTTGGGGTTTATTGGGAGTACCTCATATTTGGACACATGTATAAGACCATACATATCATGTAATCAAACGTGTTCATGTAATTAAACGTGAGCCCATTTCCCTTGCCAGCTTGTAACAAATCAACATCAACAGGTTTTTTGCAGCTAAGACATCAGAGACTGAATGGATTCTGCAACCAGGTCCCGATCACCAATGGCAATCCCAACTGTTTTTCTTCCCAAATCCCAATATATCCCAATATAGTGAGATTTAAAAGTCCGAATAACTCTCAACATATATGGTCATTAAAAAAATAAACAACTGTTTTTTGTTCCACTTTCATCACCGACACCCAGGCCAAAGACTTCGCACCTGCCAGGTGGAGGAGAGCCAGACCTGGAAAATTTTGAGGCTGACGGATCCAGAATTGGGATATAATAACTGGTTGGTGGTTGACCTACCAACCCCTAGTGGAAATTGATGGTGGTTAATGATGATGGTTAATGATGGTTAATAATAATCTGGTTGGTGGTATACCTACCCCTCTCAAAAATGATGGAATTAGTAACAGTTGGAATGATGAAATTCCCAACTGGATGGAAAAATAAAAAAATGTTCCAAACCACCAACCAGATACTATATTCAGAATTATTCTGAAATTTTGGGAGTGTGTGTTTTTTTTGGTTGCCAGTGAAGAAATCCCCAAGTTCTTAGTGACTTTGTGGGACATGTTTAGAGACTGTCAGTTCACGCGAATGAGTTTCACAGTCTTCTTGAGTCATAAGTCCGTTAAAATTTGGAGACTTACAATCGAGTGCTGAAGTCACAGCAAATGTCTTGAATGTGGACATTTTGTTTGCAGAAAAGTCGCCACAACCCGGTCACATCAGGGTCACAGCAAACCATCAAACACAAACGGATTTCCTTCATTGATTACCAGCAAAAGGAACACTTTGATTCACAACAAGTTTTCATTAGTAGTCATTTCCATCCATTCCATGCATAAAACGCCTCCATTGCCAATTGGATTAATAACTGGTTGCCATTAATAATTCCATTGATCCCATTGGCCATCGACAAACTATTGAAAGAAAGAACATACTTACGGATGAAAAATCAGTTAGGTTTCATTGATTCCATCAGTTTCCATTGATACTGGGATAATCATTTAGGTGCCAATAATTTCCCGAAGAGGACCATCAGTTGACATAGGGATTCCCAGCTCCCGGATGATCCTATTAAATATAACACCCAACGCCCTATTATTTCCTTAGTATTTCCCAAATATGTCCCGATTATTTCCCGAATTATTCCCCTAATTGTTTACTGATGATTTTCTTATTATTTCCCTAATATGCCCCTACTCTTTCCATGGTAATTCCAAAATTAGTTCCCCAATTTGTCCGAATTAGTTCCATAATTATTACCTTAATTATGTCCCTAATTATTGCCCTAATTATTTCCCTGGGCCCCCTTATCATTTCCCGACGTGTTTCCTGAACATTCTTTCTCCAATAATTTCTGATTCCCTCAATTATTTTCGAATATTACTGTAATTAATTCCCCTAATGTGTTTGCCTCATTATTCCTCTAATTATTTCCCGGACTAATTTCCCGTAATTATTTCCCTAATTATTTCCCTTATTATTTACCTAATTATTTTCCTCATTACTTACCTAACTGTTACCCTAATTATTTCCCGTAATTATGTTCCGTAATTATTTCCCTAATTATTTCCCTAAATATGTCCAGTAATTATTTCCCGTAATTATGTCACGCAATTATTTCCCGGAATTTTTACTGTCTAATTAGTTCCCCAATTATTTCCCCAAATATTTCGCGTAATTATTTCCCTAATTATTTCCCTGAACATTTCCCGTAATTATTTCCCTGAACGTTTTCCGTAATTATTTCCCGTAATTATTTCCCGTAATTATTTCCCTAATTATGTCCCGAATTATTTCCCAATTTTTTTCCCTAATTATGTCCCTAATTATCTTGCGAATTTATTTCCTTGATTATTTCCCGTAATTATTTCCCGTAATTATTTCCCGTATTATTTCCCTAATTATTTACCATAATTACTGTATTTCCTTCATTATGTCCCGTAATTATTTCCCTAACTTATTATTTCCCTAATTATTACCCGTAATTATTTCCCTAATTATTTCCCTATTGTTTCCCGTAATTATTTCCCTAATTATTTCCCCTAATTATTTCCCGTAATTATTTCCCGTAATTATTTCCCTAACTTATTATTTATTTCCCTAAATATTGCCCGTAATTATTTCCCTCATAAGTTCCCTAATTATTTCCCGTACTTATTTCCCCTAATAATTTCCCGTAATTATTTCCCCAATTATTTCCCGTAATTATGTCCCTAATTATTTCCTGTAATTATTTCCCTAGTTTTTTTCCCTAATAATTTCCCTACTTATTTCCCTAATTATTTCCCGTAATTATTTCCCTAATTACTTCCCGCAATTATTTCCCGTAATAATTTCCCGAATTATTTCCCGTAATTATTTCCCTAATAATTTCCAATTATTTCCCGTAATAATTTCCCGAATTATTTCCCTAATTATTTCCCGTAATTATTTCCCTAATTATTTCTCAATTATTTCCCTCATTATTT
>Ga0126342_10007597_pt1 | contig 19398 bp, 16 predicted proteins | sample Cyp1metagenome_FD_92528 | JGI IMG/M metagenome (GOLD analysis project Ga0126342, IMG submission 92528) | Coral microbial communities from Lord Howe Island, Old Settlement Bay, Australia - Cyphastrea 1 metagenome | ecosystem: Host-associated > Invertebrates > Cnidaria > Coral ... | reverse complement strand
TCAAGCACCTTTCAATCCATCAGTGGATTCGCTTTGCCATCCCTGATTCACAACAACCAACTTCTCCTATAGGTTTCCTATTTTTGAAACTTCCGCCACCGCCTTGTGCGGTACTACTGGTAGATGAAATGACTATTGGAGGAGTACCCCATACACAACTTGATGAATTAGATCCTGCTCAAAGGTCGATGGAAAATCGGAGGATAAAGGGTCAACATTTGAGAGGTGCCCTCCGGTGTCATCCGTGGCTGGAGAAAATTCCATATTTTTCCCATATGTCTAGGGCATTTTCCCAGCGAACTAAACCTTCATTTATGGATGTCCCATATTTTCCCCATGCTTTTCCGATGATTTTTGCGAACAGTCAAAGGGGACCTATCCAAAAATTGGAGCTTTCAGTCATCAGGCCACCTGTTTTCATCCAGCTATGGAAATGAACCAGCCATCATCAGCTACCCTCTGGTAAACATACACAAAACAATGGAACATCACCATTTTATAGCTGGGTAAATCAACTATTTAAACATATTAAAAAAAAAAACTATTTAACTATGGCCATGGCTTCCAGTTCGCAAACTGTTTTTGTCATTACCGTATTGGGTATCCAGCTGCACCACCAAGCGGCATCTTCTTCATGTAGCGACGTGGCATGGATCCAGGTATTGCTTGTCGTGCTGTTGGTCCCGACGAAAAACCTGGGGGCCAATCCGGCGGCCGGGTACCATGAATTTAGTGGATATGAATGGAAAGTCAATGATAGTCATGGGTTTCATGGATATTCATATATATTCATGGATACTAATATATTGATGGATTTGCTCACGGATTTTAATGGTACAACTGGTGTACTGGTACCAGAATTTTTTTATATATAAATGAATACGGTCAATGGTAGGAGTCATCAACATCCATTCATAGAACTTGATATCCACCTGGGCGTATGATCTGTGGATCGAGATGTGTAATATCTAACACATGTAAAACACCATTTACGGTACCATTCACATCCCTTAATATACATCAGTATCCATGGGGAATCTTATCGGGAGTTCTATGATTTTTGTTCAATATCACTGAGAATTTGAAGGGGGTTCAGCGTGATTAAAGCTCGATGGGAAGAGAATCAGGGGTATCGAGATCGCTCAAGTCATTAAGGCTCCCGCATAATTGGTTGAATTTAACATACCTATCATTACCTATCTCTGGGGCGGAAGGACTAAAAAAGAACGGAAGGTTTATATAATTTCTTGGTGTCAGATGCTGTTTCTGTTGGTGGTTTTCCCCACCCATTCCACTCTGGCGATCTCCGGCTAGCGGCTAAGGCATCTGGATAAGTGAGCTTCCTTCCAAATTTGTTTCTCACAAAATTGGCTAGTATTATCTAGTATCTACAAGCCATCTTCAACAATGCGAACCGCATTTGTCAGTTGGATTGTCATTTTAGGCTTCAAAAAGGTGTTCCCTCCCAAAACTTGGGGCATTGCAGGTGCGAAAATTTTGATGTAGTGGCTTGTTTGAGTGAAATTCCACACTTATAGGGGTAAAGTGACTTCTGGATTCTGGATTGCCAATAAAATGCAATTGATTTTCATAATTCATATATTTGGTCGAACGTAGGTGTCTGCTGTATACATGTACACATAAGTAATATATTAATGCATGGGGCCAACACACCGCTGGAGTGCTTGAACCAGAAGAAAGGGTTTTTTGTGCTTTTCTTTTCAGCAATAAAATCAGCATGTCTATGTATATATATATACATATAATTACATATGGTGTATAGCAACCAAAAAGACGGAAAACCAAATGAACCACTATTTTAGAGGAACATGTACTCTTCTATTTGATTCTTTATTTGGGGGTTGCTCGATTCATCTGCATACATATGTATCTATATATATATAATCTTGTAAACAAAATAGCCGTTCTACGCTTGGCATTCCTCTCCTCCAAAACAAGAGCGGGCCCGTCGTTCGGACTCTGTGTCCCTATTCGCATCCAGGGAGCCATAAACATCCCACCACGTGTTGGACCAGGATGATGTAACCGATAATCTTCAGAATACCATACTGTGTCAAGGTCGCCTGTCACAAAAAAGAGGTGAACCATAGCCGCAAAGGTGAACCTCTATCATGTCTGGGCAACGATAAATGAGTTCAAGAAGATCGCAAGCAACCAGGGTGAAAGCGTTTTCTTTTCACAAACGACACGGAATTTGTTTGCTATCATGAGGAAAATATTGCATGATAAGCATCAACATCATCAACATTCATCAACTACAGATAGCTTACCCTCTGGTAAACTAACATAACTATGGAAAATCACCATTTTTTATGGGAAAATCCACTATAAATGGCCATTTTCAATAGCTACGTTAAATTACCAGAGGGTAGCTTAGATATGTTACCATTCGGCCAACACCACTTTTGGTCCGTTATAAAGTGAAGATACCAGGCCATGGCTGAAGCCTGGTGACTTTCTCACATCAAAACAGCTGGCAAGTGGATGTTCAATGATGTTCACCCCATCTCGTTTCTTGGTTTCTTGGATCAAAGCTGGTATGTAAACTAAACCATTGCCAATCTTAGATACAACCAAAAAAAAAGTTGAAGAGTTGGTGCATTAATTGTATATACCGATATACCCCTATTGCAGAAACCAAACGATTCTTTTCAAAAAAGTATACAAACATTTTTTTAAAAAAATTGGACTCCAAGGTTTATATCAAATATAATATATATATATATATACGTATATACCCCCATCTATTGAACTAGCGTTCCCCAGTCGGTTTGCCTAGATTCCAACATCACGGACTATCTCACCTGAGAGAAAGTGTTCTCTTCCAAGTGTTGCAGCAAAGCATTCCTGGGCTTCCCGCGCGTTAGGGTGGCTTTTATTAAGCCACCAACAGAGCAGTGGCTGCTAAACCCCTGTTGGGTTGAGGATTAGAGGGGATTATACTACTCTATATATTGGGGCTTACCCTCTGGTTATTAAACGTAGCTATAGAAAATCACCATTTTTAATAGGTAAACCATCTATAAATGAGCCATCTATACCATGGCTATGTTAAATAGCCAGATGGTATCATAATCCAATAGGAGAATCCCCAAAAAAAAACTAGTGCAATGGAGCTGATGTTTCGATACAATAGAGGCATAACTTCTGAACCAGGTCAGTGGTACTTGGTACCCCCGTGACTGTTCCAAAAAAAGGACACACCGCGACTGCCAGAGAGATACCCTCCGGTAAACTAACAGTTTGCTATTGAAAAATGCCCATTTATAGTTGGTTTACCCATTAAAAATGGTGATTTTCCATAGTTATGTTGGTTTGCCAGAGGGTAAGTTCTTTGGCATTTTGTGGGATCCCCACTTTGAAGTTGATGTGTATGTGTATATGGTAGTTGCCACAATTATAGAACGGAAGTTGAGGAGTACGAAAGTACTGTTGTTTACCGTACCCTGTTGTTCCATAATTCCTGTTTCCTCAGAACGTTGGGAAAAAAACTTACTCTCAACTTACTCCTAACTTTTTTGTCGTTCTATACAGTTTTTCTTGTTTGTGTTCCATAATTGTGTTTTCCCCCATATTTCTCACATTTACCAATTCTGTTCTATAATTGCGTGTTCTATAATTGCGAGTATTTAATTTGCAAAAATTCCGTTCTATAATTCTGGTTTCTATGTACATTCTTCCGGGGTCCCAGAAAGATACATGAAATCACGTAAAAAACATGTAAGTAACCCCCAAGACTCATACAATCTGCATGTTGCCGGTGGTTTCAATGGGAATTTGAGGACCGAGGTACGTACTGTACCATCTCATATACGGCCATATTCTTTGGGGTATGTATGTACGGTATGTGTGTAATTATGTATACATATGCAGTAGATATCATGTATGCACATAATATCCAAATTTTCATGGCCACAATTATAGAACGGAAGTTGAGGAGCACAAATGAATTGTAGAACAGCCACAAATTAATCATAGAACAGGATCATCAGGATCCGAATCCGCGCGGAATCGGGATCCGGAGGAGTATGAAAGTACGGTATTTTACCGTACTTTTGTTCTCCTAATTCCGTTCTATAATTGTGATAACTCCTGCACATGAGGGTACTGTACCCCAAATGGATAGTTTGTAATGGAAAATATTAATTAAAAATATTAAAATGGATGATTTAGGGGTACCCACATTTTAAGAAACCCCCGTACATACATTTATGTATGTAGATATCTCTGCCATAAATCAAACAGTTTTCCTATTTGCAAGGATGTTTCACAGGTGTGACTCATCCAGCTACAACAACATCAAACCTTAAATGGTGTTGCTTTTTAAGTGGAGGTTTAAAAAAAAAAACGATTAATTTAGTTTGCTTTACTGCTGGCGTTATTTGTATTAAATTAGTATATAGTGGTCTTTTTTAAAGATAGACAAACAGTTAAAAACTGGTTGGTTTGAACCCCTCTGAAAAATATTAGTCAGTGGGGATGATTATTCCCAATATATGGAAAAGTAAAATTCATGTTCCAGTCACCACCAACCAGAAAATGATGATAAACAAGTAGACTGTGGTCCCATGCAGATCGCATAAATTCTGCTGGCACCAGGATTTAAACGATGGAACTCGTTGAACTAAATAAAACATGGTAAACCCCAGCAAACATCATTCTATATGGGTATGGGTCAAAATTAGGTACCCCAAAATTATGGATGGTTAATACTAAACTAGACTAACATCTGGTGTCCTCAAACATGGGTGGAAAATTCACCAAGTATTTATATGGGGATGGGTCATGGCACCCTGGTACCATTCGTGAACCCCAAAATAGCTGGGATTTATGGATGTGAATAACCCACTAAACATGTATCTATAGGTATTGACCCATACCCATATCTTTGTACGAGCTTATTTCTACTAATTCGCCCTGATTTCTTTGGTCGTTTGGAGAGTTTCCCCCAATATCCACCACTATTTGCAATGACATCGCAGTGAAGTGGTTGTAGATTGCCCAAATGGAAACCAAATTGGTTTGCCCCTCATTGTTGCCGGTTCACTGCCCTATTCTCGCCAGTTAAATCTCCCATTGTAAATAATTATACATCTTTCGAAAATCTTGTTTATTGGTGTTCCTTTTCTTTCTATTTTTGATGTGTATATCCCCTCTGGTAATCCAACATAGCCACGGAAAATGGTCAGCTTCAATAGGTAAATCATCTATATACAAATAGGCAATCTTCGCCATGTGAAACAAAAAATCTAGATCATTATACATACACCGTCATAAATTGACAACAAATATATATATATATATGTATACCATCTGGTTATTTAACATAGCCATGGAAAATCTCTTATAAATGGAGGTTTTAATGGGAAAATCATCCATAAATGGGCCATTTTCCATGGCTATGTTAAATAACCAGAGGGTATATATAGACATAAATATATATATATATATATACACACAAATCTTCTACCAACCTACCTACCATTTCGCGTGTTCAAATCTTGGGTCGTTCAAATCTCCCCCGTCACCAACCAAGGAACGCCCGTGCAAGGCGAAACCTCCAGCTGATGATTTTTCCATGGTGTCATTTCACTGACTTTTAAATGATGATTTGTTACATTTAAGCACCAAAAGTGTTGATACAATGGAGATATAATGACTGGTTGGTGGTGCTATTTCACCATCTTGAAAAATGATGGAGTTCGTCAATGGGTTTCGGATGACATCCCATATACTACATGGAAAATAATCCAAATCTTTGACACCAGCAACCAGATGAGGATTTATGAAAATATTAGTAAATATATGGTGGATAATCCAACAACAACCAATATACCAATAGTGGTTTGAATGGTTTTTTCCATTTCAATACTATGGTGAATTTTTATGAGTGGACTATTGGTTACCCTCTGGTGTCATCAAACATAGCAAGCTGGAAAATCCCGGTGGAAAACACTTCAGCAAGCCACGGAGCAAGCTGATGACACCGGAGGGGTTTCACATGTCGGGGATGATTCGCTTAGTGTCAGTTATTAAACTGGGATACTTCTGGAAATATATATTGAAATGACTGTTATGATGGTGTCAGTTATAACCTATATAACTGGACACCTTTTTTGCCATAGCTGTATAATGGGAAATATATTCATGAAGTGACGACTAATACTATTCATATTCACTTATACAAAAATGTAATGTATACAATCATATAACCGTATACATTCAAAATAATAGCATAAAACAAACTATGTATATATGTGATACCTGGATATATACATATCCGTGTGTAAGTTTATATATATATATACATTGTCCAAAACATATTCAGTTGCATGTTCATGAACAAGTCTACATACAAAAAAACAAAAAAAACTATAGTTGCCTTATAATGGTATATATATACACACTGTCAATTAAAACTATGAGAATAGTGATTTCTTTGCAGGTGGCAGGTGACACTTGGCAGGTGACATGAAAATAGTGTTTTTTTTGATACGTTCCACTACACGCATGTCATGTGAGCATAGTATATATAAGTGTCTTTAAAAAGTGCATGTCGGCGCAAATAGATCACAATTCTCAACCAATATATATATATATGTGTATATATATATATATATATTATATATATATATATATCCGATTCAAGGAATATTTGACTCATTCGACCCCAAGCCATCGATTTTGGATCCTGTATGGATTCACAGATGACTCCGGTTTTTTGGCCGTGCGATGACTGGAAAATCACCCAGCCCAGAGGCGGGATGATGATCTTTTGCCCATTTTCATGGGGATATTGCTGCCGCAGCACAGAACTTAGGAGTGGGATGATCCTACTTAAAGTTCTGGAGTAAACATGTTAAAAAACAGATAATGACCATCAGATATCCAGATATGTTTGTTGGTATCCTATGCCATAGTTTCCTAGATATATCCACATACTGGAAAAAAACCCTTCAAAAAAAAGAATTAGTGAAGTTATATGAAAATTAGTAAACCATGGTTTATTTTCCTGGCTTGAACATATTCCCTTTTTTTCGGAAACAAACATCCCCCAAGGGATCCCAAGGGCCAAACTCCCAGAGCCATCGCGCCGAAGTGCATCCGCGCCAAGCGCACAAAGCGCAGTAGGCGCAACGTCTTCGAGAGCCGTGCCACGCCCGAAGCCCCTGCGCCCTGTGGCTCTGGGAGTTGGGTGATTCTTTGGTGAGTTGATTTTGTCGATTTGTCGATTTTAGTGGTACTGTGGATGGTTGCGAAATCACCGGTTGATAGATCTGTTCATCCCATTTTTTATAGGGTTGAAAAACCATCCAAGGTGGTGCAGGATTTCGCAACCATCCACAGTATCTAGGTATCTAAACTAATCTTAGAAGGATCTACATAAGTTTGAATTGATTTGAATTGTGTCCAAGTAGGCGTATCTGTATCTATTGCTCGAGATGGGCACGGATGAATTGTTGTCTTGTTATCTGTTAAAATGGGCCGAGGATGAAATCTTCAAGATAAGGGATACTAGAATGTCATCGGCTATTTCCTGGTTCTGGCTAAAAGTAATCGATTGTCCAACGAAACCTAGATTTAATTACCCTCTGGTAATTTAACATAGCTATTGAAAATGGCACTTTATAGTGGATTTTCCCATTAAAAATTGTGATTTTCCATAGTTATGTTAGTTGGCCAGAGGGTAGTAGAGTAGAGGCAGAGGTGATACGCATCTTTGCTGGCCCTGAGGGGCCCTGAGATTCTGATTTTAAAACCAGCTGATTTCAACTTTAGGTGGTTCCCTGGCACGGAAACATCATATTTTTGTTCAAATATCCCGAAGAAATATGAATGTGACAATTCATGGTTCCCTGGCAATGACCCACCCAGCCCCGAAAATTTCATCATTCACCGACCAATATGAAAGGTTGGTCCCTTAAAATGGTTTACCAGAGATCGAAATGACAAGGACAGTTACTCTCCTGAAAAAAGGCGCCTCAAAATCCGGAGCCGATAAGTCATGATAAGTCAGTTTGTGCAAGTATCATCCAAGAGAACCAGAAAACTGTTGCAGAATTTGTACCAGAATATAGAAACGTTGATATAAATTACGAAAAAAAAACATAAATCGAAATTCGCATAGCATAGCAGAAACATAGCAGAAACATAGCAGAAACTATCAGAAACTTATTTGAAAAATTGGAACAGATTCCCAAGATGGCGCTTGCGCCAAATCCTATGGGTTTCCGGTGAGGTTTCCAATACTCCCAACCAAGCCACCCAGCCATCGGATTTTTTCTGGATATCCCTGTCAAAACCCAATTTTTAGACTGTTTTTTGCTGGTGGATTCCAGTTTTGCAACACACAACCTCCCAAAAAATGGGGGGGCCTAAGTCATGGAGCTACCCCAAAAAATCATCCATGTTCAATCACTTTAATAGGATTTTCCTTTATAAACCAGCCATTTTTTGGTGGATCCCTGGGTTTTTGTCCATGGAAAAGCCTCCAACCGCCCTCCAAAAGTCCAAAAAACCTGGGCCCAAAGGCGCCTCCTGTTGCGCCGCCAAGGCCGTTAAGACCCAATCCACCGTGACCACGGCGAGATCCATAAAGAACCAAGTCCTGGCCAAGATGGTTAATGAAATAATATAATTTACCCAGATGCATTAACAATCTTTAACATTCATTGGATTTTATCCATTAACCATATTTAACCATATTCAACATTCATTAGCCATCCAGTTGTGGAATGATTATCATGATGATTATCATTTACATAATTTCCACTATTATGGTGAACATTTTCCAACCAATCCAATATTTAATGGATGCTTTCCCCATTAATCTGGGTAAATGATCATATTTCACTAACCTGAGTGCGGCCATTTGGGGATGATTTCCCTTAATCTAACCATGATTCCAGGGTTCGGTCGTTATAATTTACCCAGACAAATGGAGAATTGTCAGTTTTTAATAGGGGATTTATATACATGGGATTTACATGAAATTTACCAGATACTTGGGGATGTTTAATGGAGATCCCGCCCAGTGAGTTTTGATCTATGTATATATATATATATATATTAATTTGATGGGATAAACGGAAGTCAGTTTGCTGGGATGTTTTAGGGCTATCTCAGTGAACTTTTAGGTGTATTGAATACAAAATTATTTTTTGCGTTGTCTACATCTTGTTTTTTCGGCTTCTCCGAGATAGTTTTATGGGGATCCAAATGAATGTTGGTATTTTCTTAGTGAATTGATTAGGATTACCCTCTGGTAATTTAACATAGCTATTGAAAATCACCATTTATAGTGGATTTTCCCATTGAAAATGGTGATTTTCCATAGTTATGTTAGTTTACCAGAGGGTACCCTGGGGCAAACTAACATAGCTTCATAGATGTAAAAAATCCACCGATTTTAGTTTGATCATTTCCCCAGGGAAACCAGTGGTTTTCCACATCGAACCGTTAGTTTCCCCTAGGATTTTCTACAAATACCCTCTGGTAAACTAACATAGCTATGGAAAATCACAATTTTTAATGGGAAAACTCACTATTTCTATGGCCATGTTCAATAGCTATTTTGACATCACCAGGGGGGTGTGTCAGTTGTAGGGGGATCAGACCGTCAGTTCTAGAAGTTTCCAAGTCGGTTGAATGGCTTGGAAGCAGCCCCAAAAAGTTAGAACCTGATATATTGCCAGGTATAATGTGGTATAGTAGAATAAGATAGGGTATACTGTTGGAATGATATGGCTAGCACACTAAATAGAATACCATGTAGGGTTTCTTACTCATTAATGTTTAATACATCCTCTCATTCAATGTGTGCGCTCAGAAGGCATCCAATCGGCTTTTATCTCATCCAACTCAGACCAAATGCATAGCAATGCCCAATCTGGACCCATACGAAAATACTCATATGGTTTTACCCTCTGGTAAACTAACATAACTATGGAAAATCACCATTCTTAATGTGCAAATCCACTAGAAATGGGCAATTTTCAATAGCAAACTGTTAGTTTACCAGAGGTTATCCAAAAATGGTGTCTACCCCATATTATAGGCCATACAATTGCGATGATAGGGCGATACGTTCGCGAACGATGCGTGCCCTTTGTGCCCCTTTATCAAGACCTAAGGTGAGACTTTGGGCCATGGTTGTCATCCGTGAAAGCAGTTGGGAATCCCAAACTGCTTGGTGGTTGACCTACCCCTCTGAAAAATATGAAAGTCAGTTGGGATGATGACATTCCTAATACATGGAAAGTCATAAAATTCATGTTCCAAACCACCAACCAGATATCGTGGCCATGTTGTTTCTTGGTTAAAAAACCCCTGGTGCGATGACCCCGGTCCCAAACGAAACGCAGGATCTAACAGTCCTGAGGTAATGAAGGGCAATCCGTTTGGGTTTCATCACCAAAATACCTGCCATCTGGAATTTGACCGGAAGCGCAGCTACAGGGCCTATTGATTTACCGTTTTCCAAACATTTTGAAAATTACCCGTTTAACCCAGTTTTGACATAAAATCGAAAAATGTAAATTGACATCAAAAAGATTAAAAACTCATAAAACATGGAAGTCTTCAGCAATTTGCCGTGTTTTTGGAAACACCGCAACGTCACCAGGCCGTTTTTAGCTTCGGAGTTGTTGACGACCAACGGCCCGGTGAGTTCAGGGCGATCAATGATTCCTAGGCCTGGCCGATCCCCATGAGGATTAAACAACAAACGTCGGCATCACCTTGAGGCCTGATTTTCTATCTTACCTATAATGTATATTATATATATATTATATATAATATTATATATGTATTATATATGTATTATATTATATATTATATATTAATATATTATATATTAATATATTATATATTATATATTAATATATTATATACATATATATATATGGGCAAATTATAATAATTCAGTCGTTACAATTTACCCAGATATATCTACTCGATCTACTTATATAATCAAACCCTCCGGCTTGTGTTCACGTCTCTCGAAGCCACCGATTTACAGCTCACCGGGTGGGGCACGGAACATCCACCATGGATTGCGCAAGGTTTGGGGGTCCATTGGCTGCTGTGTTTTTCACAATCTAACATACTGGACATAATGTACCAAATATATATTTATACCTGTAATGAAAATTATATGTAATCTAATTGTAATATATAATATACTAAATACAAAATATAGTAATGTATATATATATATATACTAGTTCAAAATATTACTCTATATATATACATGAAATTAATTACAATTATATGTATATCCTTGTTATAGCATGCCAAAATGCAAGCAATTTCCATACAAGTCGGATAAGTCAGAGTCAGTTGAGTCTGAATTCTGACCCTTGGACTTGACCATCGTTAAATGGCATGAAAAAAATGCTGATTGATGTTAGTAACTGGGTTAGTATATGCTAGATATATATATATATGTATATCAATAGTAAAATCACTGATGTTATTTACATCTATTTACTAACTGACTTAGTAATCCCTTCCCCCTAATATTAAACACCCCCTAAACGAAACCATGGTATACTAGGGAATTTCCACATTCCATTGGGACCATTTATGGGGTGTTTAATATTAGGGTGATGGGAATTTCATACGATTCACCAACCATGCGTCTCGCCTCGATAGTAATATCCCGTAATGAAGGAGATGAAGATATCTGCGTTCCTGGGGTATCCAGGGTGGGCTCGGTAACCCTCAGAACACATACGTCTTTTGGAGGGTCATTCCTAGGTATATAAATTAATGTAGATTATACACCATTTTACAGCCTCCTTTGTTCGGGATGGTTTCTTACTGGGTTTATGTCATGATCTGGCTTCGCCGATTTTCATGTTTGGCATCAATAAAAAAATACAAATATGATGGGTACATGGTTTACTCTTCATGGTGCTCGAAAGTCGGAAACTCCCACAGTTGGCTGGACAAAGAGAACTAGGCATATGGCAGTGTGTCAAAACCTTGTACCCCTGTAGTTCACATCAAAATAGCTGGTAAATGGATGTTCATCCCCCTAAAAATGGTATTAATAGGTATTGATCCATACCCATATAGTCTATATGGTCAGAACAAAAAAAACGATGCGCAAATTTTCGATGTTTTTCGTTTTCGTTCCCCTATGGGTTCCTGGAATTTCCTTGATCAAGTGGCCAATTGAGTTGCACATGCTACACATCATGAAACCAAACCACAGCTTTGTCTCATACAGCACATTCAAAGTAAACCGTCCCCAATTTGGTGGTATAAACCATCAAAAATGTGTGGTGGTTTATTGTTGTCAACCACATCATTTATATATATATATATATACATACATATACATATATATATATATATTTGTTTCAGGGTCCTATGATCTATGTTGTGTATTTCCTTGGGAAGGAAAAGACTGTTTTCCCTCTGCTAAGAGTGAAACTCCATCTAAACTTCTGTAAATCATTGTAAATCCATCCATTCAGCTATCCCCCAAAAAAAACTTTGGAAAAGTAATATAAATCTAGGCAAATTATAATAATTCACTAATCTGAAATAAGGCTATCTTGGGGATGGTTCCCTTACTAACCATGATTTCCAGTGAGGTCGTAGTGAGGTCGTTATAATTTACCCAGATAAATGAGAAGTTGTAGCCAATTTCATCCATTGTATCGAACTTGGCTATTCAACACATGCCAGACTTCCTAAACTACCCAGCCGTTACGATCGCCCCGCTGAGGCGCCAAAAGAGCAACGTCACAAAATTCATGGTATCCTTAGGACGGGTCAGGCCACGGTTGAAGAGTTGGCTTTTTGACCATTTGACCCTTGTTCTATTTGAGAAACACAATAATTATAATCCATGCCCAATTAGAGTTTATGACATTGGGTATACCTCAATAGTCCATTATCTAATAATTTAATATTATGATATATATTACATTGGGTATACCTCATTAGTCCATTATGTTTTTATTTGTAATATCATAATATGTCATAATCCCCTGGTGTTCGGGGACACCCAGTTCTTGACCAGTTCACACAAAATGGCCCCCTGGCTGAGGAAATGTGACTGGGACGGAGATCCAGCCGTGAACGCGTCTTGAAGCAAGCAGCATATACCCTCCGGTAAATTAACATAGCTGTTGAAAATGGATGAAAATTGCCCATTTCTAGTGGATTTGCCCGTAAAGAATGGTAATTTTCCGTAGTTATGTTAGTTTACCAGAGGGTAACAAACCTTAGGGCAAATTAACATAGCTATGCACATCACTATTTGTAATAGGCAAAATCCCTCAAGGGGGCATTTCCATAGCTATGTTAAATTATGAGTACCAGAGGGTAGGCATTGAAACAATGAACATGGAAATCAAATGGCATCTACCATTAAACAAAAAGCTGGGGCATCGGAGCAGCAACACATATTGAGAAGCTCCAGGCTGCCCATCCGCCATGTAAAATACCATTTGTTTACCCATGAAAAACCTGCATGTCCCCATCTTCCCTTACAGTTATTGCCCTTAACAGTTATAAATGTGAGTAAGGGACATGCAGTTTCTGCTACGTTTACAACTGTTAAGGGCAATAACTGTAAGTATATATTTATCAGTTATAATTTTTGCAACGTAATAAGTATATAACAGCTATGCATAGCTATGCAACGTAGTAAGTTTTTTGTCAGTACGCATGCAGTTTCTGAGCCAGTTATGTCTGTCCGCCGAAAGTCTGAGAAAGAGGTCCAAGATCTCGTGAGATCGAAGAATCGCAGCGGAATCATCCACTGGGCGGATGATTTTTTGATCTTAGATATCTTAGATTTGGGATGATTTGGGGTTAACATGGGTTAACCATGTTTAACGTTAGAATATGGTTGAACTTTTATTGATGTTGTTGCTTGAAAAGGTTGAATCATCATGAAATAAATAAAAACTTGGGGATATAATGTGATATATAGCCAATTCCATGGTGTTTTTATGTATTTTCCATACCCGCAACGTGGTGGGCATTCAAAATGACTAGTAAATGACTAGATCACTCAACCAGGACCTTTGGGGGGGATTCAGGAAACGCAGAGGCATGTCCCTGGCCGTGTGGCACTTTTTGGACCCTAGTGCGGGTGAAATTGAGAATCATAATTTGATTTTTTGGCTTTTGGTCACATATTGTACTCTTGTTTGGGTGTATGATGGGGTTCAGGTCTGACTGTATGTCATTGACGATATCCCAGCACCTGCTTTTCCAAAGATCGACTTATTGGTATAAAGGACGTTGAGTTTGTAAGGATTAATTGATGAAAGGATGAGTTTCACCTAGTACAGTGGTAGGCAAAAATGGTTACAGCAATATTTTAACTGAACCCTAGGGCCCTAGATATCTCAATGGTTGGCGGTTTCAACACATCCTCAAAATCTGGGTCAATTATTTGGAGGACCAAGATTGGAACCCCCTATCAAAACTCTACTTCATGCCTAAGCTCACTAAGTATTAGACTAGATATATACTAGATATTCCTAGATTATATATAGTAACCCCCATCAAAAAAGCAAAATCCAACGATATAAAAACCATGTTTTTTGGGGGCCTTACTATATCGATGATCTGGACCTTTATGTGGACGCACCAAGCGAGGGAGCCAAGGTGCAATGTCGAAGACCAAAAACCTGGCTTTTTTGACGGCCGCAGCTTGAGACTTTCATCATTTAAAAAAGTGGGACCTGGTGAAATGTGGATGGCTGACGATTTTTTTCCTCTCATGGAGAAAATCGAACACCTTGATGGTATGTTTACAGCATGAAACGATCATTCATGAAAGTTTACGTCGAGCATGTCCAAACTATGTGATCCAACAACTGGCGGATTCTAGTAGCCCTGGGCCCCTGGGTTTGGAAAATGACCCTGTCAGTACAAATCTCGTGAAAAATACCCTGCTCGTTGCATGTATTTTCATGTAATGTCTGCGCAGAAAACAACGACTTACATCATGCCAATCATGCCATACCTGTTGCATGTCTTCTAAATCTTCAGTCAAAACGAGATGAGTTTTCCGATCGTGTGCAGCAGCTGAAAAACAGTTTCCGACGGTCACCTGGATCCACCTGGGCGCTTTCATTTTTTCGCCAGGGAGCATCATCCCAAGAATACTCCAGAAACTCCGAAACTTACCTCAGAAAAAATATCGGGAAACCATATGGGAAAATCTCGGGAAAAACTGAAATTGGTGCTGGTAGTTGTCATGGCCCAGTCAAAGTAAAGAATACATGGTTGGATTTGTCTGGAAATAAGCAAAGTCATACAGGATGGGGCCCCCCAGTTATAAGTTGGTTTATAAACCATTATAAACCTCATTAACTATAGTTGTATCTACCATAAACCATAGTCAAGCCACTTATAAGGCAACTGCACGCTATCTTGGGGGCCCCATCCTGTAGGTACACGCCAAACAATATATGTGTTACCCTTTGGTAACCAACATAGCTACAGAAAATTGTCATAAAAATCTACGATATACCCATTGCCTAACATAACTATGGAAAATCACCATTTTTAATGGGTAAATCAACTATAAATGACAATTTTCAATAGCTATGTTAAAGTACCAGAGGGTATCACGATAATTTTCCCATTGAAATGACGAAACAATTGGGGCACCTCGTGGTCAGCTTGACCTGCAACTGCATAGAGAATCCAATTGGATCCTCAAGATATATCTGGTAAAAACAATGAAAAACATGGCTGTGTTACCCAAGAAATATTGAATGATATCCGATATCCCAGTTTATTGCCATCAAATAATGGGGAAGAATGAAGATTTGAGGTTTATCTTTTCTATATATATATACTGTGTATATATATAATATATTCCCCATAACACTCCTATTATCTCCCCATCATTTCAGCGAAAAATGTCTACTACACCCTCCGGTAGTCAAACGTAGCTGGGAAATCCGCTAAATAAAATACGGAGGTTTCGTTCTCTGAGAAAACACTCTGAATCTATAAATGGTAACTGTCCAACAGTCCAACCAAGCATCAATATTAAATACCATCTATATAATGAAACATGGTTGGTTTCATATTGATGGAGCATGTGTATATATATACTGGTTGGTGGTATACCTACCCCTTTGAAAATATGAGTTCGTCAGTTGGGATGATGACATTCCCAGTATATGGAAAGTCATAAAAGTCATGTTCCAAACCACCAACCAGAAATGGTTTCATTTAGATGCTCCATGAATATTGGAAGCGGCCACCAAAACCCCATCCAGTCGTCAAGAAGTTGCTCACAGGGTGCACCATAATGGACTTCCAGCCTCCAAGAAAGCCACAACCCTCTGGGTGCAGTGGGGTGAAAATCATGTGTGTAACTATGGTATAATTAACTATGTTAATAACCCCCATAAGCTGGGATATAATCCCTACAACTATGGTGAAATCTATCCAGTTACAACAGAAAATGCACTTCCAAGTGATAGTTCAACATAGCCATAGAAAATGACCATTTTATAGCTAGGTAAATCATTACCAGAGTGTATCTGAAACCATTAAATTCAAAAGGAGATTGTGGGATAGTATGAGGACATACGTATATATAATTGGTTATCGAACAATATGTTTATATATATATATACCCTCTAGTAAATTAACATAGACCCTGGCAGTTGTCGGGGTTGGAAGACTAGTTTCCATTAAACATTGGTGATTTTCAGGGTCAAACTGTTAATTTACCAGGGGGTAATTGGTGATCGAACAAGCGATCAGATTGTTTCGACCTGATGCGGACATTCTGAGGATCCGATGGTGGTTTTGGCCACCAAGCTTAATACGTGCTCGATGATGCTCGTCAATCGGGATCATAAAGATATGGCAGTGGGTCAAAACCAATAGTACCCCTGTAGTTCACATCAAAATAGCTGGGATTTATGGATGTTCATCCCATTAAAAATGGTATTAATAGGTATTGATCCATACCCTTATGTGAAACCAGAAACTAGTATAAATAGGGAGGGGTGCTGTACGCTTAAACGATCTTCAAAGTGTTTCTGACACTTATTGGCCTTATTGGACCTTCCAATGAATGAAGCAAGGTTTATTCATCCAGTATTGACGCTACAGGGTGCATGCCTTGCAATTTTGAGAGTGAAACCGTTTCTTGGTCATCTATAAAATAATATTTTATAATTTGCATAGATTACTGTATCTGTTGGGTAGCCAGCAAAAAAGCAGAAATGGAAACGGAAAGTCACAACTCCCGGATCAGCAGGTATCAACAACCTGCACTTCATAAAATTGTGGTGCTCATGGCAAACAAAAAAGAATAAGTTTTTGCAGGAGCGGCAAATCCGAACACTTTCATCTGGAAGTTGTCAACATATCAAAAGAAAAAAGATGCTGGTCATTTTCCACCCCAGTTGCAATGGCAGAGAACCAAAAATATGTTCTCTTCAAATCACTAAGCACCCCCCATCTCTGCAGTACAATAAATGTGTGTGTGCTTGCGTTTCGGCAAACCCAAACCAAGTGCGATAAAACCCTAGAATTTGAACTCTCGTGTCAGTCAAATTTAAACACCTTCAAGTGAACCAATTCTGAGATTTCAAGGCGGCTTGACTCTCAAATCTCAAATTCTCACCGTTTCGATCTTCTTCAACTAAATTTCAAGAAGGGAAAATTCACATCGAACCAGGAGTGCGGGCAGGGTTTACCGGAAATGGCCAAATGAGTAAGTATAGCTCAAAATCATTACCCTAAAGGCGCTAAATACAAAAAACATGTGCGCCATTTGCAGCCATTTGCTGGTCCACTTGTATTAACTTTTTGCAGTCGTTGAGCCACAAATATCACAAATGTATACAAATGTTGTTGCTGAGAAATCATGGTACAGGAGAATGGGCTTCAAAACCTGCGTCCCTGTAGGTGTTCGGTCATACCAATCCATCATACGTGCAGATGACCGCAGAATCGAAGGAAATCCCAGTTATAACTATTATTGGTTATAAAATATCCGTAAATATTCATTAAGTTCCATAAAATTACCATAACTGTCCATAAATGTCCCCATTTGTTTGTTGTTTGATCTTCCCAAACATCACTTTGGGGTTCCTGGATATCTCTTTTCGTGCCTGCCGCCACCGAACTCGTCCAGCTCGTTCGTCCTTCCTGAAACGTGGCTGGTTTCGTTCTGGGCAACTGAAGTGATGAAATAATCCTTAATTGAAAGAGGTTTTAATGGGATAATCAATGAAATATCAATGGAAGATTCATAGAAGATGTTCCATTTAATGATGCTTTTCACCAGGTTTGATTACCGTATGGTAATAGAAAGATGTTGAAGTGGGCTATAATTCATGGACAATATGACCCACCTTGGTCCAGTCTAGTCTAGTCTAGTACAGTAAGTGCAGTATCGCATATTGAATCTATTTGTATCTGCATTAAAATCATTAACCATTGACACTTCAGGAATCATCCCAATAAGGCCCCGAAAAGTTTAAACGTCAAAGATGGGACCGATCCAAGGATTCAAAGGCTACAAAGACCAGGACATAGGCACAGACGCAGACACATCTCAGGGTGTAGCTGTTATATCTTTCGGGTTGGATAGCGACCAAAGGTCCATTCTGGAATGACCATTCATAGAATCTACAACCCCAAACTCTGCGGTAAATCATCATAGCTTTATTTCCCAGACATAGCGTTTCAACTCGCCTGAAACTCCAGAATTATCCAATGGAATCCAAGCTGGTCATAGAAAATACCCACGCTTCATCATTCCCACCCTTAATTACATACCCTACCAAAAGCTGAATGAATTTTCCAGATGCTTAGTAAAGATATGTAAAGATTCTGGCAAAAGATAAACGTCAAGCAAGCCATGGGTCACTGTCACCCTATCCCATTATCATCCATGATCCAAGAAATGTCAAGAGATGCAACCGGAACCGACTCATTGGAGATACCTAACATATATAAAACCAAACAAAAAATATATTGCCTAAATTTCAGGCAATATCCCCAGAAACTAAATTTGTGTGGCCAGAAATATAGTAATTTTTAGTACCTCCATGTAATGGATCCTGAAATGCCCATTGAACGGGCCGGTGATTTGGCATTTCGCGTGAAACGCTCCTGGGTGGTGCCCCAAATTGCGTTGGTACTGAAGATCTTCGCATGGGACTTGTGCGACGCCTCAGGGACAAAGATTCATGAGAAACATATGGATACGCAAATGATCGTATTTTCTCGTGGATCCTGGATACTAACAAGAGACTACAGGATATCGATTCCATAAGTCATTATTACATGTATATATATATACATATATATATACATATATATATATACATATATATATACATATATATATATATATATATA
>Ga0126342_10007596_pt1 | contig 19399 bp, 12 predicted proteins | sample Cyp1metagenome_FD_92528 | JGI IMG/M metagenome (GOLD analysis project Ga0126342, IMG submission 92528) | Coral microbial communities from Lord Howe Island, Old Settlement Bay, Australia - Cyphastrea 1 metagenome | ecosystem: Host-associated > Invertebrates > Cnidaria > Coral ... | reverse complement strand
TTGTTTTTTAAAGGGGATCAATTAAAAGTCAAATTGGCCAAACTGAAATTTTCGGAAATTGGAGATGGATGCCTGTTTTTAGTATTAGGGGGACGTTTAGTATTAGGAGGAAGGGATTATGAATCAATACCTATAAATACAATTCATAGGGGACGAACATCCATGAATCCCAGCTATTTTGGTGTGAACTGCAGGGCTACAGGGTTTTGACCCATATCCAGATACTGATATATAATAAATATATATATATATATACATAGATGTGGAATATCTAATGTGGAGATAAATTTCTATTGATGTACACTATATATTATATATTTCTATATATATCATCTATATTTTCTATAGATATATCTCCAGACAGGATCGATACATCTATAGAAATATATTCTATATAAATGTACACGAACATCTATTATATAAATTACATATATGTATCATATACTGTTGGTCATATATCCCTATTATATTCCCATTGTTCTTGGTTTATACCCTATTAACCACTATTATTAATCACTATTATATAACCACTATTAACCATCATTGTTTTATCATAAAATATTGGTTCATAGTGATTAATAGTGATTAATAGTGGTTAATACTGACTATAACCACTATTAACCATCATTGTTTTATCACCAAAAAATGTTGGTTCATAGTGATTAATAGTGGTTTATAGTGAGATATAATATTGTTAAACATCAGTCTGTATAGATTTCCAAGAGAGTCTTGCAAGGTGCCAGGCGCGTTGGCCCTCGGGGAAGAGCTCTTCGATTGGCTCACAGGTGAGGAGATGTGGACCCTGTGAGTTTGCTATCGAGAACGGGGATTTAGCCATGGAAAATGGTCATTTAGCCATGGAAAATGGTCATTTAGCCATGGAAAATGGTGAATTTAGCCATGGAAAATGGTGAATTTACCAGTGATTTTACCATGGAAAATGACGATTTTACCATGGACATATTTTACCAAAAATAATGGATATTTATCCATGGCAAATGTGAATTTTATATTTAAGCATCCAAACAATTGTAGTTTAATGATCAAACATTGGAAGTGAAGCATCCAAACATGGATTTTATGTTATGATTTAACCATCAAAGGGATGTTCAATAGATTGGTTTATGGGACATGTTGCCAGAAACCATTGTTTTTGTTGGCTGGAAAATCAACGGTTTCCGTCTCAACGTTTCCAGAATTTTCCAGCCGACGGGGAAGAGCCAGAGTTCGTTGAGTCTTTCCCGCCAGGGGGATGCCACAATTCCAAACATACCCTCTGGTTATTTAACATGGCCATGGAACATGGCCCATAGAAATAGATGGTTTACCTATTAAAAATGGTGATTTTCCATGGCTATGTTAGTCATAACCAGATGGTATAAATCTCGTGGTCAGTGAAGTCTGAAGATCCGATGGTTGGTTTGGATAGTGGACCCCGACCATAGCTTGTGAGTCTGGGATTTTCTGGACATGTGTCTCCTTTGGATGGACTGGGGAGTCTGATGTAATCCAATCCTTAGGATGTCCCGGTTTGAACAAAGGATGCACGGATGATCTCAGTGATTCTGGCATATACCGGGTATAGCCATGTCAAAGAACTGATGCCCAACTAGTTTTTTTGTTCATCATCATGTTATTGTTGTTTTGAAAGGTGAAGTTACATGTTTGAAACCAAACAGAGCATAGCCAAATCATCCCACAGATGGAAGCCATTTGAGCCCCCGGCAACCTTTCCCAGCTTTGCGCTGAGGCAACTCCAACCATTTCGACGTGCGTTGAAAGTGCTACAAGCTGAATCGGAAACGTGCATCTATTTGACTGGAATATCGATTCTCTGATGTTTTAGAAAAAAATCAAGATTTGATGTTATAGAATCTGGATTCTCCAATGTTTTTGGTTATTATTGACTGACTCGGGACTGCTTCAGCGCTATTGGTTCATAGTTGTGGTTGCCACAATGAAAAAACGCTGGCGCCATTGCGCTGGCGGATGCCATGATTTCGTACCACCAGATGGCGCCATCGTGGCAACAAAGATGGGTTCGTGCAAGCACCTGGTTCAGTTGTGGTTAGTAAGGGGAATCATCCCAAATGGCTGACCTGTTCAGGTTGGTGACATAATGTGTTTTATTCGGGAACACGCGTGGAATGTCTGAGTTGAAACTAAACCCTTCTGAGTTTCGCAATGATAGGTCCTGCCATGGTCATGCTGTTTGAGTTAACAAAGCCTCAACCCGCGGGCATCTATGACTTTTGTGGGATAAGACTGGACGATGTCCGCACATTTTTTTGCTGGTATTCTTGGTGTTGGTTGTTGGAATGAATATCCCAACGTTGTCGATGTTCTTGCTGACATTGTTGTTGCTCTTCTTGTTGTCGTTATTTTGTTTCTTATTTTTACGATTATTATTCTTCCTGTTCCTGTTCCTGTTCCTGTTGTTGTTGGCGTTGTTGTTGTTGTTGTTGTTGGTGGTGGTGGTGGTGGTGGTGTTGTTGGCTATTGGCTATTGACTGTTGGCTGTTGGCTGTTGGCCGTGGGTTGGTTGTTGCTTGTTGGTTGTTGCTTGTTGGTTGTTCGTGTTGTTCGCTGTTGGCTGCTGGCTGTTGGCTGTTGGTTGTTGGCTGTTGGTTGTTGGCTGTGGGTTGTTTGTTGGTTGTTGCTTGTTGCTTGTTGCTTGTTGGTTGTTGGTTGTTGTTTATGCTTGTTGTTGTTGCTGCTGTTGCTGTTGCTCTTGCTTGGAGATTTTAGTTGGTCACATACCGGTTCTAGCCTTTCTTTTAAACCTTTGGTATCCATGACTAGCAACTGGGATTCATCCCAGGATATCCCAGTGTATTCCAGGCATAAGGAGTTGTATCATGTTGTACGTACCACCCCAATGGATGGCTCTTGACCAATGCATTGTCTATCGGAGTCTGCGTCCGCTGGAGGCCATGGGTCAAGCCATGCAGCATGACTCGCTGCAACGCTGCGCTGAGGCCGGGAGATCGCTGAGATCGCAGGAGATCCTGAGTCTTTTGTGAATGTTCCTGTTCCTGTCATCATCATCATCATCATCATCATCATCACCATAGTTTATGTTTCACAACATAATCATCACCATTCTTATCAGTATGCTTTGATCACCATGATGAAATTGACCCTCACCATTACCATCAGCGTTACCATGTGGCTATCAGAGCAGCTGATCCCAAGGCGCCAATCGAACTAACCGTCCCTTAGATCGGGGGTTCAGATCTGGTATTTAGATTAGTTACGTTCTAATTATTCATTTTCAAGTATACTCTAACTGGATCCAAAACCTATAGTCACCTTGGAGAAGATAGAACTGAACCTGAACAACATTTCAATTAAAAATATGTTTTATAAGATTGGAAAACATATTTGAAAATCCCATGTTCTATCTATCTCAGGATGCACCATCACTTTCAGACACACCCATACAGGCCCAAAATAATCCCTTCCCCAAACGGGTGAATGGGTGAAGTGAATGGGATGTCAATCACGGAGTTGCTCAGCAACAAATATTCAAACTGTTTGATTCAAACTGTTGTTTGAACATGTTGTTTTCAATCAGGTGAAGCTCTTTGGTGCCTTCAAAACAGACAGATTTTGATCCACATCCCGGACTCCAAATGGTACTAGAGGTCACGGAGCAGCTTGGTGCCGGCAGATTGGATGAGCAAATGCAAGTTGCTTTTCCACTGGTGTTGTTACCAGAGGTGGTTCTGCTGCGATGCGTGCCAAAGTAGGCAACGGAGCTCCAAATACCGAATCCACTTGGTGAGATTGGAAACCGGCAGTCTATGGTTGAGGATTCTGTGAAAGGCTCTTTCATTCACAGTGATACCGTAATAAGCATTTGATCCCCTTACAGGTCTCACATGTTGACATGTTTGGGTATGGCTCATAGTATTTGTATATCATTATATATACTTGGGTCGTACTCCTATGAAGGATGAACATATATTTATTGTAAGTACATTCTACGCATTCCAAATGTTAAAATGGTGTTTACCGTATAAGCATATGCTATTTCCCATTGAACCATGTTTTTTTTGGGAACTAGTTTCTCTATAGCGTTTTGTCTGAACAATGGCGGATTTACCCCCCAAATCATGGCAATGAGGTACTGGGGAGCATGATGATAAACCACTGGATGTTGATGGTTGGATGTGCTTCCCAGTTACTAATGAAGTGGCCAAAAAACATCAAAAAAACAACCATAGTTGTTGGGGATACCTCAATTAGATTACCTGCTTAAGCCCCATTAAATGCGTTATGTTGGTGATGGTCGTGACCCAGTGTTATAATATTATATTATTATATAATAGATTTATATTAGATATATCTTCCAGACAGTATTGGAAATAAATTACTCTTCTATGTTTGGGCTTACAATATTGTAAATATATATATATATATATATGTAAATTTCTAAATAGTCTTATCTACAAGTCTATATATATATAAGTGTATATATATATATGGTCAATATGTGTATACATATCATCTGTCTTAAAATATGTACATACAATGTGGCCTCCCCCCAGTTATACCAGTTATAAGTTGCTTAAACAAAAACACCATTAAAGTCCAGGCCGAGCTGCGGCGCTTGTGCCTGAACCTGCGGGGCGGCCAGCGGCGCTTGGCCATGGGTGACTTGGGCGATTTTTTGGGGGAAAACGTGGGGGGGCAACCATGAAAAATGGCATGAAACATGGGAATTAACCATGGAAAATAGGGGAATGCATTATGAAAACACGGTGAATTAACCATGAAAGATGGTGATTTAATCATGAAGAATCGGGTTTCCACCGAGAGAAATGGGGTTTTAACCATCAAACGTTGGGTTTGAGACATCCAAAATAAAGTTTGAACCAGTTTGAAGTATCCACATGGTTAAAGTATCCAACATGCTGGTTTTACCATGGTTTTACCACATACCTCGGATTTGACCGAGTTGAATCCATGGGACATCCAGGTCTCTGCCATGAAAATGTGCTGCGGCTGCAGCTGGTCTTCGAGACCTGGCGACGGGTTCGCACGAAAGCCAGAGCCAGGGACTTGATTGGTGGATTGCTGAATCAGGACAGGGCTATACTGTTTTTTTTTGCTGAGGGACTTGAGGAAGGACTTTAGGAAGGACTTTAATCATCGATGATTGGGACTTTAGTATCTTTAGTGGAGCTGTCCTAAACAGGGATACAGGGATTGTTATTAATGGGATTATCGATTATCTATTCACCAGCTATTAATATATTTTTTTTGTAGGTATTTTTCAGATTGGACATGGATCTGGAGGTTTCCTAAACTGTGGATACCCCAGCTGGATGGTGAAGAAAAACCAAGGGAAAGTCCATCCCCATAAATGGATATAAATGGATGATTTGGGGGATCTAGGTCAACCGACTGGTTGGATACGACTGGTTGGATAATAATTAGTGCTTCTTATGTAGCTAAAGATTAAGTTTTTTTTGGCAGGTATCTAAGATTCACTACGGAACCTGGAAGCAGCTGGGAACCCCCCAACACTATCCGAACATCTCCCGAAATTACCAGGCGATTTCCCCAAACAAGCCAACATTGGACTGGATAGCAGTGATGTCAACCCACCAAATGTTCAAATGGTGGATTTCAACCGAAAACACGGGATGTAGATTGATATCCAAAACGAAGGATTGCGGCTGGGGACTTGGTGTGGCGACTTCGGCTTCAGACCTGGAGCCAGTGGCAGTTCGCAACCAGCCCCCACATAGACCGGCTGAGAGGGGTTCCCATAACAAAATAGAATCAATCTGATTTGTTTCAGATTAACTTCCACGCATTGAAGCCAACAGTACATGCAAGCTTGTGATACATTCACACATATTAAAATCATAATTAGTTTATGGTAGTTTCCTCAAGAATCGGGGACGTTCAGATCGCCAGATTTCACCATTTACCCAGGTTGCCCCAATTCCAATTTGGACACCTGGGTCCCGCGGGCTCAGCGATACCAGGAGAGTGATTTGTGTTTGCGCCTGAGCCTGTACCGTTGGCGCGCCTTCCGGCATCTTCGAAGGAGGAGGAAAGAGGCACAGTATGGCGCAGCGGATTCCGTGGATTTGAAGGAGTTTGTGGCCTTAGTATGGGCTAGAGGGATAGATGGCAAGGTGAATGGTAGATTAGTTTGTTTCTGGTTGAACATCAATGAATTTTAGATAGAATGTGTTCCCTCCAAACCCCGGGTTCGCCCACACTCAAACAACACATCCAAACAATAATACACTTATATCACCAGAGGATGAATGAAAACACTGGCTATACACAGTGATTTTGACTTTAATTTTTCAGGATGTAGGGTTTTAATTTAGTGTTTTAGGGTTTTCGGGTTTTAGGGTTTTAGGGTTTGTTGTTTTGGAAAGTAAATCACTTAAACCCTACGCAGGGATTTGCGCATGTCAAAGCATATGCGGGATTCGCCGCAGGCAAACTTAGGCTTTGCAGCGGTGTTGTGTTGATTTTGTTTTCCTGCTTAACGATCATTTTTTTGGTGATGCATTTGAAGGTCAGCCATGATTATGACACATGATGACCATGTTTAAATTTGAAGAGGATGGTTTACACATCATGAAGTGGAACTGATGACCATGTTGTAGGTTCTGGTTGTTAGGAAACTTCCACTTTCCATGACATTATAATGATCTGGTTGGTGGTTTAAAGTATATAGAGTATGTTGATTTTCCACCATTTTCCACCTTTTCTGTCTGAAGTGAAACCTGTGCTTGACACATCTTGAGATCAGTCTCCACCATCCCAAGGAATCCCATGCTGTTGACCCATTGATCTAAAAAAAAACACTTAAGGTACCCTCTGGTGAACTAACATAGCAATGGAAAATGGCCATTTATAGTGGATTTTCCCATTAAGAATGGTGGATCTTTCCATTGCTATGTTAGTTCACCAGAGGGTAAACGTACTGTAAGTAACACAATTAACTAAGTAAAGCAATTTGTTGTGTATATAAATTGAAGGTCCAGGACCAATGGTCAGCAATCTGACGTAAGTCTTTTTTCCCCACGTGTTTCAGCGTGTTTCAGAGTGTTTCACTTCGCACAAAAAGGGATGCCTCAAATTTGGAGACAATCACCATCCATTCCATGATGGGTACAGTACCTCAAATGTCGTCTCAAAATTTGGGACACGAAAATCAGATGATCAATGTGGATCCGATATGATCAGAGCATCGATTTTTGATCTTCACTGTCCCCATTTTGTCCCCATGGATCCATGGTGCGTTCTCCACTTGGGACAAGCTATACTGGAGCGAATCATCCTGGGAGCAGCCGCAGTGCCTGAGTTGCTGAAGATGTGTTGAATTATTGTTTGGCCCTCTTTGGCAAAGGCAAACTGTTTATAAATGTTCACAATCACACTGGAAGAAACAATGGTCAAAGATGAGAACCCAAAACTAATCGCTTTGAAGTTTGTAATTGCTCAACTGGCGCAATGTTTACAATTGTTACCTCCATTTGTTGAAATGTTGGGCTGTTGGGGTATTTTGGTCGAGTTGGCGCACCAACATGAGAATGTTAGATGATGCTAGATGTGATAATTATATAAAGGGATAAAGGTAGCAGGGAAGCTTCTTGGGGGCACCACGAAACTCATATCAACTGGCAACCATGAATCATTCCCAACCCAGTTGCATTTTACCAGAAAATGACGTTTGCCGAGGGAAAGAAACTTCCAATATTTGTTCTCAGAGCAGGAGAACCCTAGCAGCCTAGCAACAATTGCTGCTAAGTTGTACAACTACAACCCAGCCTAGAATTGACTGGTGCCCTAGTGACAACCGTGGGAGTAGTTCTGCTTGGTACTCTGCAGGCACTTTCCAAGATGGTCTACTACATCAGCCAAGATGAGGCAAGGATGATCCTGGTAATTCTGAAAGTCTGCACCCAAGCTGTCTCATACTTTCATTTTAATTCATTTTAAGTTCTACTGAATTGTACTATTCATGATCTTAATGTGTTCTGTTTCCCATACATTCTATGCATTTCTTTTCAATGCTGTTCATCTCAGCTTCCATCTCTTGGGCTCGAACTTGGTTGACCATCCCCTCCATGTCTGTTGGTGAAATCGGTTAGTTGGTGAGGCCATTTGTGCGGAAATGTGTATCTATATAAATTTGTCTACATGTTGGTCTTATCCTGTTTATAAATCCGATATATGACCAATTTGGAGTCCTCGTCCCCCTAATGTAAAACAGTCCTTTAATGGTCCCATTTTTGTGTGTGTCTGTGTGAGTGTGTGTGTGTATGTGCGTTTTTGTTTTAATCTACTTCTAAGCTTTGGTTTCTGGGAGGTGTCTATATCTATGCTTTATCATAGTTATGAATCGTATATATTCCACATAATACTATATATATATATATTTGTTCTTAAAACATAGTTACTTATAGTACCTGTATGAATCATATACATATAGATAGTATCATGTACTATTATATGCCTATTCAATGTAGATTTCTCATTCCCATGCTATGAAGCGATCAAACCGTTGTGCCAGACGTGCCATCAGCGTGTCCTATGGAACTCGTGGCGCTTGTTACTGCAAGATACCAAGGCGTTGGCAGCGGGCAGTGGTTTTCCCACATCCCATGATATACCATGATTTTACATGATGTTAACCATCAAAATGTGGATTGGCCCAACACAAAAAGGTGCTTTTGACCATGACACCATATGACACCATATAACACTAGAGAACTATAATAGACCCAATGACACTATAACACAAAATGGTCCAAACAAATATCGGGGTCTCAAACTGGCCATGGCGTGGACTTCCCAGGCGCATGGAGCACGCGTCCAGAAGCGACGTGGACGCTGCAACACCATGCAGCGGATGGTGCCGCGGGGCTCGGGATGTGCCAGGGCTGTGACGTGATTTGGAGGTTTCCTGAAATGGGATATGAAGATATATGAAGGATTTTTGATGGTTATTAATGGTTTTAAAAGGATATTAAGGATCATTAAAGTACCATATGGGGGGTTCCATAAATGGCGGATCCCCAAAATGGTTGGTTTAAATGGCAAAATTAAAGTGGATGATTTAGGGGTACCCCCATGTCAAGAAACCTCCATTTGCATACATGATGTTCACCCAAATAAACGGAACAACTTGGAACTCAATCTGTAAACGTGTCAATAAAACCATGAAAGTTTGGAAGTTAATCAGCAAAAAGCCAACAAACTGGAGGGGATCATATTGATATGTTTCTTGGCCGTGAGCTTCATTTTTCGCACCAGAACTGAGTGACATTGGCACCATCCAAATGTATCATGATGTGTCATGTATACTGCAAACACTCCCGACTTAAAAAAAGAAAGCAGAAGTCAAGTTTTGATTTATAAAGGCAATCGCAAGCTCCAACAGTCCCATTCTATTTTTATAAAGTCCAATTGTTGGAGAAGGGTCCTTGTTTCTCCCCTGGTAGTAATATAGTTGTGTGGCTTGTTGCTGGGGAACCCATGCCGACTTGGATAACAAGCCGCAAAAAGGCGCAGCTTTGAAACATGCAAGAAAACAATAATTGAAGACATCTATACCCAACACGAACTCTTCAAACATGGAACTCTCAGCCTGGCATTTACCCTTTCTATAAATGTCAGCACGATTCACCAAACAACTTCTACTTGACCCAAGTAGGAGTATTTTGTAACCCACCAATTGGTTGAGATGTTTGTCGCCCATGAGCCTCAACTATTCTGGGTGAGTCTTCTAACTAGTGTTGTTGGTGAACTCTCCATAGATTCCAAACACTAATTCCATTGATTGTTGGTGCGGCCATGTTGATCAATAATGGTTGTTTGTTTGGTTGTTTGTTTGGTTACTTGGTTGCTTCTTGTGTGAACACCTGTATCGATATTGGATGGGTTACCAGGGGGTTAGAGACAACATGTTTTGCTGTTTCAAAGCCCACTGGTAAGAACAGATCAGTGTTCAACCCCCCACCCCTCTTTGTTGATTGTTCTTTTATATATATATATTGCCATACAGTTTGTGACTATCATCATGAATGAATTGGGAATCTCATTCTTAACCAACCACTTTAAACCTGATTGGAACGGAAGGTACATCACTTCGATAGCACGTTGCTGATGTCCACCGTCTTCGCGTGGCATTGTGCAGTGAAGGCCTAGCACTAGGAAGTCCGGTTGAGGATTGAGGCAACAGACATGGGGGGATTGTTTCTGCTGCAAAAACATTACATGGCTTTATCCACATAATACATATTTCAATGTGTATATGTATTCATTTCACAGCTTATTACACATGCACAACAAGTGGGTTTCAGCACATAATATCATCCACAGCGACTGGGACGCATGTGGAGGATTCTTGGCCATTGATATCCGTTGTTGTTCCATGGGTTGGCATCGACACTGCTGAACATACAGTATTGTATCTTATCGTTTCAACGTGGAACACATGTCAAAGCATAGGTCTGTGTTAGCGATCCAGAATTATACAAAATGAACCTATATACTTGCAACCAGAATCAAGGATAAACAAATATCGATATCGACACCTTCTCGCCATAAAAGGATCACCATACCATCACCATCACTGTCATCATCATCATCATCATCATCATCACCATCATCATCATCATAATCCTGCCTATGATAATGATCACGATCATCATCATCATCATCATCATCATCATCACGATACTGATCATGATCATCATGATCATCACTGCCAACACCATCATCATCATGATCATGATTGGTATTATCATCATGGTGATCATCAGCACCACCATCATCACCATCATCACCATCATCATCACCATCATCATCATCATCATCATTGTGATCATCATCATTTTCATTGTCATCATAATCATCATCAGAATCATGATCATCATTATGATCATGATCATGATCATGATCATGGTCATGATCATCATCGTCGTCGTCGTCGCCGTCGTCGTCATCGTCATCGTCAATGTCATCGTCATTGTCATCATCATCATCATCATCATAATCATCATCGACATCGTCATCTTCATCGTCATCATCATCATCATCATCACCCGCATCATCATCATTATCATCAACATCGTCATCCGCATCGTCATCACCATCATCATCATCATCATCATCATCATCCGCATCCGTCAGACCATCATCTTGAGAGTCTTCAGGCTTCACTGCTGGCAAGACAACAAAGTGGCCCACATAGTCCGTAATTTAAGTTCATATAGGAATACAACCCCAACAATGTAGATCCTCGAAAGCCCAAACACCTGGAAGCTTGGAAGCACACCTTCTTCCCCAATAGGTTTCACAGAGCCATGGCTGTCAGGTTGCGGCGCTTCGCAAAAGATTTGTTAAAGGCGAGCTTCAGACAGGGGGAACAGTGACAGTTTTTCAAGTCTTAAGCATGTCACAAGTCAAGGGTTGCTAGATAACCGTATGGATCAAGATTGCATATTGACCCGCAGCAAAGTATTCAATCATGTATTAAAACATATCCACATTGTGGGTCAACAATCAGATGAGAGTGGACGCATCAGCCTGATCCGAATATGAGATGATCTCCACCATGAGCTGATGTTTCAAGCCAATGCATCAAAATCCCGGGTCGAGACGATTTGGCCACCAGTGGGTAGGAAACCATGGGAAGTCGACCAGTTTCTGTCCATGGTTTCAGGTGTTTCTCAGCCAAACGCGCTTGTTGGTTGATAGGGGCTTCAATAGAACTGTCATCATCCCCCACAGACCAACTCAAGGGACCCCAAATACAGGGTTTCACCATGTTTCATGCAATTTTTTGACGAATTAAGTGGAAGACATGGTCCCTCAAGCTATGGGTTATAGACGCCATTGATACACATATATTATATATATAATATACGTATGTGTTGGTCACTTTTTGGTGGTCTATATCCCTGCTTTTGTTGGTCAAAGCACAGTTGTTTCATTTGAATATGATTTTCCAATCAGGTTATCTGAATCGGGAACGGAACTACGATCGATTTCCTGCTGTCACCACCTGAGGCAGTCATTCCTTCTGTGAGACAGTGGATGGTTTATGTCAAGCAGCACAACTGCAGGCTTGATCCGGTGCTAACAAGGACTCGTAATTGGGCATAGCATTCGAGTCACTCTTGGAGGTCCCAGAGATGGTTTTAAGAACTGGTGGTTTTCTGGAGTTTGAGTATTTATATGGTCGGAAAATATGAAAAAAAAACAATCTATACTGTACGTGATTAGGGGTAAATGGGATCATGAATCCCGGGGAGGGGACTTGCGATCACCTCACTGATTACAGCAATAGTCCTATATAAGAGGATGGCATGAGGATGGCAAATGTTGGGTGCTAGGCTTGGAAAATTTGGAGAACGAGATGCAAAACTGGGCGCCTCACAAGTCGAGTGATGCCGGGACTCACCAGCACGACTCGGATCATTGCAAGTTGGAGTGAAGGGAATCAATTTTCCAATATGTTCCATGGACTCCATGGTTCAAAGATGATAAATGGATATAAATGGTTAAAATTTGTTAAACAATGGTAAATACCACCATGTTTCATCATTTTTCCATATTTTCTGCCTAATTAGCTGCCACGGTGGCCAGGCGATCTTCACTGCATGGGTGGATGTTTTATTGATCTCCCAGACAGCGGCGATGCGCCGGAAAACCCAGGGAGTCCAAGTCCCGGGGAAATCAACGGCCCAGGGGCCATAGAAAACACATGATACAATACTGTATATTACTGTATGACACATAGAAAAAACATGGGATGAATTGAAAATATATAATTGAAATCACCTTTTTTTTTTAAATATCCAGTTCAGTTTGTGGTGGTTTGGGGCATGAGTCCAGTCTTTGATAGTTGAATTGATCATCAATTGACATCTTTGGGTTTTACATCTTCGCAAATTCAAACTACTCGTGGCCATTTGCAGCACGTGAGCGGTGGATCGGATTTTTTGTGACCAGATGACGAGTGAGTGTACTGGTATTACTGCACTCTTCATTGAACACTCCCGTGAGTTCAGAGATCCTGATTTTGGTTGTTGTAGGTTTGAGCACTTGTGCTTTGCGTATGCAATTCCGATCCAGTTTAGTTTTGTCTTATAGACTTATAGTTGTTTCCCTATATTTGCCTCCGGGCCTGTAGCCAGGCTAGACTCCATCCCGTTCTGGCTTGAGAGTCCTCCATGTCAGAGATGATATGAATATGTCATACAGTCATACCCTCTGGTCATTTAACAGAATAGTTATTTTGTGAAACTTGCCCATGTATAGATTGTCTACCTGTAATAAAGATGGCGATGTTCCAATTTGGTCCAAAGCTTTGTAAACTTACCGGGTCTATTTATATACATTCAACTGAAATGCATTCGTCGCAGCTGACTGTCTTCATACGCAAAGTCATGTCCAAAAGGTGAATTCACACAAAGACCAAGACCACGTGCCCACCTTGACACATTCACCATCCCCATGATATCGTTACTGTCGGTGGTGTTTATACCCCACATGCCAGAAAATTTGTTGGTCATACCTGAATCTCCCCTGAATCTATCAATGAAATATCTCCATGATATCCCATTACAGGCCATTATATCCTGGGGATTCATCAATGATATCCCATTAAAATTGTAAGAAATTCCCATTATATATTTCATTAAATCATTAAATCACCATTTTTCTTGGAAGATTCATCCTCCAGCGCCTCGCGACTCGCTGCGGTCCCAGGCTTGGGGATCCGTGCGCCCAAAGAGGCCATGCTGGGCTTCTATGGAGCCCACCTCTCCAAGCCGGGACTCCTGGGGGCCCCTGGGGGACCCCGGCCATGGGATCAGCCACTGGACATGGGATTGAATGATCTATATACTGTAATGTTTCATGGGAATATCAAGGGATATATGACACTTATATAACCAAGAAGGGATATGAATTTGATATAGTCGGAATATTGATGGGATATACATTGCATATAAGGAAACAACTTGCTGCTATTTTGAAAATGGGGACCGTCCAAATGGCCAAATTAATATGTAAACCAGTAATGATTAACCATCGGATGGAGTGGGGTACCATATTTTCCAGACAAACCTAAATGTGTTTGTTTGTGATGGAGTTGATATGAAATTTGATGTTGTGGTCGTGGTTATGTTTCTCAGTGGTGTTAATATCCTGTTGATATGGCAAACTAGTTTAATATACATACATACCTACCTACCTACCTACCTACCTACCTACCTACCTACATACATACATACATACATACATACACACATACACACATACACACATAAACACACACACATGTATGTATACATGTGTGCGTGTTTTTTTTTTTGCTGTGTGTTGTTTCACTGGTATTTACATGGTGTGGACGTGTGCCAATGTATGGTCATTGAGGACCAACAGACATGTGAGGTGATTTTTCATTATCCTATACTCCTGTTATATATATATTATTATTTATACATACATATGACATACGGCTTATAATGAATTCCATTTTTAACCTGTGGTAATGGTAATCATAATCCATTCACACAGATCATTATCCTCCATTCAATCCCCACCAAATCCCTTCATGTATCTTGCTTAAGTCACCATGTTTATCTAGACCCACCATTTTCATCAGATTGTGCATCAAACCTATTTCAGAAATCCAGGAGACCGTGGATATTTAGACATACGCGTCAGTGTTTTTCAGAAATTATCTAATTTCAGTGGTTACCTTAGCTGGCTGGACAGAAAATCTCTATTCATCGCCGTTAATCACCATATGAATCTCCAAATCTTCATTAGTTCGCATAAATCACCATGAACCCCCCACAATGAATCCTGGGTTCACCACCATTACATGATTCCCGATGCTCACCATGAATCCCGGGTGAAGAGCATTTACAGTTCATTACTCAACATTAATGATGGGTTAACCATCCATATTAAGTATTGACCATTAATCACAATAGAAAACAATTAGTTCCCATAAATCACCATTGTATAATTCCCACTATTCACCATTAATTATGGGTACTACTCACCATTATATAACCATAGGTATATCAACCTTCATGGTGAATTGACAACCATTATCGCTATATCATTGAGTTATACCCACCATACATCATTTATTAATCACCATTACCCACTATATCATTCAATCCAAAGATATACCATTCAATTGATATTTAATAAAGCCATTGATATACCACCATATATATTTCTCATCCAAGATTCAATGGCTGTCAATGGCTTTACAGCCACAGCCTCAGGCGTTCTGCAGTCCCAGAAGCTCAGCTCAAGAGCCAGCTGGCCGAGGCGTAGCGGCAGAGATGGAGGGCAAAGGTGGAAACAAAAACGTCCAAAACAGGGGGAGATCCATGAAACATGTGGGGTTAACCAAAAAAATGGGAGTTAGTTAGTGGAGTTAACCATCAAAAATGAGGAGTTAACAATGATAAAATGAGGAGCTAATGATCAAACATGGAGATTTGACCATGAACCATGTTTTTGTTGAAGGTCAAAACAGGGGGTAGATCCATCAAACATGAGGAACTGACATACAGTAACCAGCAAAAAATTACAGTGATGTGACAAAGCTGGCTATTGAACAACCAAAATTTTAAGAAGTTGATCAAACATGGACTTGGAACTCCGTTAAGAACGTGATATTCAATGCATCATTCACATGGTGTGTGAAATACATACATAGATGTACAAAAATATGCATCATAAATGTGTGAAATCATCATGTTGGAAGCTGGGCCCTGCCTGGATCCACTGGGGATTGCATGGTTGACAACAAAGACATCACCAAGAAGAGGCCGGTACATCAAAGTTGATTGAGTCCCAGAATTGGATGGGAAGATCCAAACTGAAAACCCCCAATTTGAGGGGTAAACCATGTTAAAATCATGTAAAAAGAACACGTGAAGAATTCTGTTTAAATCACGTCAATAGATTAAACTTAAAGCCATCCATTAATGTTCCTGCAGATTTTCCTTAAAACTTAACCAATCGAGTGATTTTTTGAGGGTAGGGACCCGAGCCATTGGTTGCAAGGGCACCATGGAAGTTATGGGTTTTTTTTGCAGCCATAGTAAGGTGATGATGGGATGATCATAGGCTAGTGATGGGAGTATAATGGAATTCAACATTAACACAATGATTCCATTGCTATCCCATCACGATCCTATTATTATCCAATTGTTGTCCGATTATGATCAGATTAAATATCCCATGTAATGTGACTAAGGAACAGCTTGTTTTTGATACACCAAAAAGCGGCTCTTGATTCGCCGGAAATGGGTCGAATGATGGGACTTTTCAGAACTGCAGTTGGAAGGCTGGGGAGATAGAATGAGTCATGCATAGTCCAAGTAGTGAGAATATCTCTGACATGGATGCACCATGCCAGTGATTGACCATGATCTACGACAATGACAACATACAGTCGTCGGGTTTTGGCAGGTACCCAGAAAAATAGGCAGTCGATGAAGGTTCCAGGCATCGATCAGCCTGCACCTTCTGTCGCTTCTTGGCTCAAGAACGTAGGGTGTGCAAATTCCAGCTTCAAGCATTATTCACCAACCTGCTGATCTCCGCGTATCAGATGGCCGCTGATGGTGCGTCCGCTGACGTGGCCGCTGATGCAGCGGACGTTGCAAGATTGGTCTTTACCACGTGTCTTGGCGGAATCTGGGGACAGATGTGGCACAAGATTCAGGAGATGGGCGGGTAAAGCATGGATAGGTTGGTGTTTTTGTGTGAAATTATTTGATTGTTGGCAGTGCATTAGTGCATAGAAGAATGTCCCCCATTATCCCCTTAGAAATTATCACCCATTGTCGTTGTTGTCGTTGTCGTTGCCCTTGTCGCTGTTGTTGCGGTTGTCGCTGTTGTTGCTGTTGTTGTTTTTTTTGTTTTTTTGTTGCCCCTGTCGCTGTTGTTGCGGTTGTCGCTGTTGTTGCTGTTGTTGCTGTTGTTGTTGTTGTTGTTGTTTTTGTTGTTGTTGTTGTTTTCCATGGTATTTAGTTTAACATGTATATAATATATATATATATACATATTGGCTTAATCCCTGTGGGTTTTTTTTTAATGGCATTACCAGGCGAATATTTTTGGATCCAACGCCAATCGCCGTGGGGATGGATTCCCACTGTGGGATGGACGTCCACAAGGTACTATAGAATGTGACATCCATATAATATAGATATAATATATATATATATAGATATAGATATACACGTAGATAGATAGATAGATAGATAGATAGATAGATAAATAGATAGATAGATAGATAGGTAGATAGGTAGATAGATAAATAGATAAATAGATAGATAGATAGATAGATAGAACGAAATATAGATATAGATATAGTTATAGATAAATATATATATATATATATGTTTTGACCCATCCTCGTAGCCACTTGGTCACTGGGATGAAATTCCCATGCCCTGGCCTCATTCACCGAAACTTGGCGGGTTTCCCCCGAGGCTTCCCTGGGATGGCGGAGAAGCTTTCGCGACCCCCAGGTGCAGTGTGATGGGGGGAACTGTAGGGATTAAATGATTAAACTCGTGGGAACTACGGTAGGATAGAACAGTTAGATATCATGGGGATATCATGGAACATGAGTGATGAATGGAATGTTCATGGAAAATTGATGGGTTACCCTCTGGTAAACTACCATATTTGCCACATTTTCCATGACACGTGAATAATAAGCAAATCAAATATATTTAATTTTAACTTTCCATAAGCTAACCATATAGCTATGGAACATATTGCCATATTTCACATGTAAACCAACGAACTAAATCAACTATGTTCAATAGCTATGTTGAATTACCGGAAAGTAACTGCCCAAAAACATCGAACAACTAATTTACCATTATCTTAGTAGGATATTGTTTGGTGACTGTAAGTCTATAAGTGAATCTTAGTAGAACCGCAATCTTAGTAATTAGGATTATTTGGATTGTGTTTGTCTGTGTTGTTTTGTTGGATTTTGGATTGTTGGAGCCAACATGGTCATTTAACCATCACACATAGAGGTTAAAAAATGTATGTCAGCATATCATATGGTATATTGACTTGCACAAGCTTTCAGATTAATCAGTCGAACTATGTGAAGACTATTAATCGGCAAGAATGGGGTGCGGGTAGTATGTGATGGCTGTCACGCCCTGCTTCACCTCAGACACTGTGAAGATGTTGGTCAGTCATTTCATCTATGGCAACCCCTCAATGGATAGAAACGTCGAACGCTGGAAATATCAGGTAAATATGAATTTCAATCTATAATATCCATTAATATCCCATAACACATGTTTCTATATTTGTTGTTGGTTTGCTATCTGAAAACACAGAGAAACATTCATCCTATATTGCCAAATATCAAATGTGTCCAAGTTGGTCACCTGAACATACCACCTGGGACACCAATTGGCTGTGAGTTGCAAGTTGTTTGATGGAATTACTTTTACTAAATGCCCATAAATCCCCATTTCTTGTTGGTTACAGGATCAGATTCCAGAGTATTAATGAAATCTCCATTCATGGAGCCCTCAAGTCACTCAAATCCCATTTTCTCATCACTATGTGGACTTATGAGGATTTATGGGGATAATTTATGGGGATAGTTTAATTACATATTCACTATTCCCAAAATCCCCATAAACCATATTTATGTGGATTCACCATTCAGAAGTGGATTCACCATTGCCACCAGATAAACCATAATAGTGAATCCCCATAAATCTTACATATTAAGCTGATGATTTATGTGGATTCACCATTCTCAGCATCAAATCCCCGCCTCAAATCTCATCCAGCGAACGCCGTGGCCGTTGATGGAGGCCATACTTCGAGCGCTTGTCTCGTGACGCTGCACGGCTCGACATTGCTTGGCCCAAGGAGCTCTGGGACATCCATGGCTGCTGGCGGCTGATAACGTGAAGCGACCCATGAACAATAAGATGTTAGATGATAAAATGATGCTATTTTACCATCTAACAGTTAAGAATAGTGGTTAATGATGGTTAATAATGATTATTAATGGTGAATAATGGTGATTAGTGGTAATGTGGGTAAAACAATTATATTTTGATGGTTTATACCACAAAACATGTGATGATTGGGGTATGATAATTTTATTGATCATCCCCCGTTGTACCGGTAATTTTTTTTTCCTGTGACTCCACTTCGGCGAATAAAAATGCCAAGTCAGGTAAAAATCATCAAAAACAGAGAGAGAGAGAGAGAGAAACAGTTCTGGACCTCCAAAGCCTAGTGTCATCCATCTCCCCGTCTTGAAAGATCTTGACAGCATGCGAGCAAAAAAATGATGGAGCCGGTGGAAACCCTG
>Ga0126342_10007595_pt1 | contig 19399 bp, 10 predicted proteins | sample Cyp1metagenome_FD_92528 | JGI IMG/M metagenome (GOLD analysis project Ga0126342, IMG submission 92528) | Coral microbial communities from Lord Howe Island, Old Settlement Bay, Australia - Cyphastrea 1 metagenome | ecosystem: Host-associated > Invertebrates > Cnidaria > Coral ... | reverse complement strand
TCATGGCATTCTGGAAGGCAAGGGGGGGGAAGTTTAAATAAAGAGTTAGATTTTAGATCATGGCATTGTGGAAGGCATGGGGGGGGAAGTTTAAATAACAAGCTGGAAACTAGATGAAAGTTTAGATAAAGGAGTTAGATTTTAGATCATGGCATTGTGGAAGGCAAGGGGGGGAAATTTAAATAAAGAGTTAGATGTTAGATCATGGCATTGTGGAAGGCAAGGGGGGGAAGTTTAAATAAAGAGCATTGATATCTCAATTTGCGCAAATCTAGAACAAAAATATGTATATGGATATGCAACCAATGGATAGAAACTCAACCGGCATCTATATGTAGTCCATGTTGTTAAGCACAAACCCTTCGTACTTCGTACCCTGACTTAGGCATCCCGAGGAAAAATTGCGCAAGTCTGGTGACCGAGGCACTGCACAAGAAGCTGCTGCAGCACCGCGCTCGACATGCTAAATTTCAGCGCCGATTTGTCGCACGTAAAATCCATGATGGCTGAGGCTGAGGCGTGAGATTTCAAAAGTGGATGTCCGTCCGTGCCGTCAGTAATTCACAAACGTTACTGACATGTGCTGACGAAATATGCGAGAAACGCATCATGCATGGAGTCATGGAGTGTGTGAGATCAACTTGTTCTGCTGTTACAAAAGAAAGCAGGAAGCACTGCGAGCCACTTTGTGCGATGTGAAAACGAAGTAGAAATATACAGACAATGCCATTGAAAATCGTACGAGCACTACTGCCAGGAAAAGTGACGCTACTACGACTACGACGACAATATATTGACTATACGGAACTATACTACGATGTCGACAACACGTATTACGCCGACGACGACTATACTACCACTACGACGACTACTACCACCACGACGACGACGACGACTACTACTACTACTACTAATTACTACTACTACTAATTACTACTACTACTACTACTACTGCTACTACTACTACTACGACTACTACGACTACTACGACTACTACGACGACTACTACTACTACTGCTACTACTACTATTACTATCTATTACTGCTGCTACTACTATATACTACTACTACGACGACGACGACGACTACTACTACTACTCCTCCTACTGCTACTGCTACTGCAACTGCAACTTCAACTGCAACTGCTCCTGCTGCTACTAGTACTAGTACTAGTACTACTACTGCTACTACTACTACTACTACTACTACTCCTGCTACTACTGCTACTACTGCTTCTACTACTTCTTCTTCTTCTACTACTACTACTACTACTACTACTTCGACTACTACTACTACTACTACTACTACTACCACTACTACTACTACTACTGCGACAACTGCCCGGCCGGTTGCCTGTTCCGGTTGCCCGGTTGACCACGGGGCACGGTTGCCCGTTCCGGTTGCCCGGTTGGCCGGCTGACCGTGGCCCGGTTGCCGTTCCGGTTGCCCGGTTGACCGTGGCACGGTTGCCCGTTCCGGTTGCCCGGTTGGCCGGTTGACCGTGGCCCGGTTGCCCGTTCCGGTTGCCCGGTTGGCCGGCTGACCGTGGCCCTGTTGCCCTTTTGCGGTTGCCCGGTCGGCCGGTTGACCGTGGCCCGTTCGACCGGGACGGTCAGCCACGGTTGCTGAAATTCTCCCAGACCGCCCTTCTGTCAAATTGATCGGGGTTTCCGGTTTCAATTGTCCCATTATCCAATTCTATGAAGATAGCATGTTGCTGATATGTCCAGATCCATGAAATACCCTCTGGTAAACTATCCCATAACTGTGGAAAATCACAATTTTTACGTGGTAAATCAACTATATATATATATATATAAATGGCCATTTTCAATAGCTTTTTGTATGTTTACCACCGGGTATCATTCCCATTCATGTCTCCATGGTTTCATCCCATCCCATCATGAGAGTGTTGCTTTTATACCCTCTGGTAAACTAACATAGCTATGGAAAATCAGCCTTTTAATAGCTAAATCATCTATAAATGGGCCATTTTCCATAGCTATGTTAAATTACCAGAGGGTACCCCATTAAAATCCATTGAATATCATGAAAAAACCCTTGAAGATGGATAACTAATTGGTGGTTGGGCCTACCCCCCTGACAAATATGAAAGTCAGATTGGAAAAACAAATGCTTCCTCCCAACATATTGTTTTATTGGAAACCAATACCATTTACTAATATTGAAATAGTAGATTGGCTAATTATGGCTAATTAGTTTTATTGAAATGATTCCTCCCAACATACGGAAAAATAATCCAAATGTTCCAAACCACCAACCAGATAACCATGGATAACCATGGATAAGCCCCATTAAAAACCATGAAACAAACTTGCAGCTACTGGGAGGTTTCTGAAATCACTGGGGTACCATTTCAAAATCATCCAAGTCATTGGACCGTGACTTAGTCTTGAAACCCATGGTTAATGTCAAACAACAGTGAAAAGATGAACAAACTCCTATTGATGTGCCTGGATTAACCATCATTAAATGGTGGATACATCATAAATTCCAAATATGGGTTTTATCCATTTCAATAAAACTTTCCATTTGCCATCCAGCTATTGGGGTACCCCCATTGTAGGAAACCTTCAGATAGTTAATACACAACAATATACATGTCAATCTGCGGTCCCACAAGGCTTAAACTTTGACCCAATCAACATTTGAGGAAACCACCATTGATGGCGTATACCGCCCATTCATAGTAAATTCAAAATATGCTGGACCATTTATTGCATAATCCATTCATATTATAAAACAAATCCTAAAACTGATGAAATCCAAATCCCAGAAACAATTGTAGCCTGGTTGGTGGTTTTTAACCATCTTGAAAAATATGAGTTCGTCAGTTGGGATCATGAAATTCCGAACTGAATGGAAAGTCATAATCCAGTTATGTTCCTTAAACCACCAACCAGTTGTAGCAGCAATCCAAATCCCAGAAACAATTGTAGCAAGTTTTATATTATTAGTAAAATCCCATATTTATTGCATATCCTAACCCATATGCTCAATGGTGCTGGAATATTTACCTACATTTACCCAACAAATGGCCCAGTCATGTAGGTAAATATACTATACATAGAGCATCTGGGTAATATTATCAAAAACAATCTTTCCACCGTTTTTTGTTGACCTCCTCCCATTCCGGCCGCTTCATTACCGTAAAGCGGCGCCTGTAGCACCGTGGTGAGGTGATGGTTACTGCCGTGGATGTGTCCCGAACCGCCTCCCGAGTAGACGTCCCCCTGCAACGTGGCAAGGCGCGTGACCGGAGGAGAAGATGTCAAGCATGGTTGGGAAGCTGCCAAGAGTTGGGGTATTTATACATATATATATATATATGTAATTATATAATGGGTATGGATATATGTATATATATTAGATTAGATTAGATTAGATTCGATTAGATTAGATTAGATTATATTAATATAGATATTAATTATATATATATATATACAACTGATAGAAGTGATAGAAGTCATATGAGTGATATAACCAACTGTAACCAATGGGAACTTGACCAACAAAAAACGCGTGGTATAATGGGGAATAGAATGGAGATAAACTGGATATACCTGTTGGAAATTTCAAGCACTCCATTGTGCCCTCAAACATAGCACAGGCTGGAAATATCCGCAGAAATACTTCGATGATTGTCCCGCTGTATATCTCCATTTAGTTTGGGGGTTTCCCCGCCATGTTTGATTGCTGGAGAGTACATCAAGTTGTCTCACCATGTCTCACTTTCAAATGTTCATGGTTTTTTTCTTAGCCCTGGCAGTTCAACGAGAAGAATCGTTTGGCAGTACATGTTGATTATTTCAAACTAATCACAATGGCCTGTGTATCTTTATGTATTCATCATACATCGGCACGCAAAGACCAAGCTCATGCAGCGCACCTCAGGTAAGCCTTTCATAATCCTTAGCGCCGGGGTGTGCCATTTGCAAATTGGGACATATGAAAAATATTGAAAAATACACCTATCTCAACTCATTTTATTAGTTGGTTAGTGAATATCCCTAGTAATGTGCGGCCCTGATTTTTTCTGTGTGGCCCCACCCCACGCCCGAAAATAAATGCTATACTCTCTTTAAAGTGGGTTTCTTTAAAATTATCTTCCCAGATAGGATACAATCCTACATTTAAGTAAGGATGTTTATTGGCGACAATTGAAAGCAACGTGAAACATGTTTTTTGCCAGTGAACTCATAGTACTTGTAGTACTTGTTGTACTCATAGATGTTGATTGCGTTACCTTTTGCACCTTATTTTTTTTAGAAGGGTGTAGTAAGAAAAAGAGAAGAGAAAGACAAATATCAAGAGAAAGAGAAAGAGACAGAGAAAGAAAAAGGAGAGAAGAAAAAGAAGAGAAAAAAAAAGATCGAGAGGGAGAGAAAGACTTCCGAATCTAGCCAACAAACATACTAAAGTGAACTGGACCCTCTCATCGTCTAGTGGCTTGAAAATTTGTTCAGGTGTTGTTCTTTAAGAAGGGTTTAATAAGAGATTGGATCCTTTAGGAAAGGCATACAAGCAAGATTGTTTATCTAAAAACAAGGCTACCCTCTGGTGAACTAACATAGCAATGGAAAATCACCATCTTCAATAGGTAAATCAACTATAAATGGGCAATTTTCAATAGCTATGTTTGACATAACCAGAGGGTATCTCTTTTTCACACAAACATGATTTTTTAAAACAAATGGTATGCCAAAAAATCTGTGCCAGAAAACCAAAGGATCAAATCGTGCATCGCAGCATTTGAGCTGACCCAATTAGGAGCCAACTATGGTTTATAATCATTTAATATCATTTATTGTGGTTAAATAACCAGAGGGTACTAATTTTTGACTGTTTGGTGGTTTCAACCCATCTGAAAAATATGAAAGTCAGTTGGGATGATGAAATTCCCAATATATGGAAGAATAATCCAAATGTTCCAAACCACCAACCAGATAATCACTATAGCTGGCCAAATAATTGTGGTTTATAATCATGAATAAAACCACCATTAATCGAAAACATATTCCTGGATCATGGTTTTACTAATTATGGTTACCATAATCAACTGGTTGATAATTCACTATGGTTGATAATCCATTCACTATTGTTGTTAATCCCAATAATTAATCACTATAGTGTTTATTCACTGGTTGGTGGTTTCAACCCCTCTGAAAAATAAGAAAGTCAGCTGGGATGATGAAAATCCCAACGTACCTGCCCAAGGACCATCGATTATCAAGATTGAACTTTTTTTCTTGGGTTTGCGCCGCACGCGCGTGCGCGCGCTAAAGGAAGTTTTTTGGCGCGCGCGCGCGCGGCGCGAACCCACGACAAAAATATTAAAAGTATAGACCTTGGCTAACTGAGTGCAGTATCTAACAAGACAATCAATGGCAAATTACAAGTCGTATGCTTGAAGACAAGGCTAGAATCTTGCTCCAACCATCGCCCTCCACGGTCTTCACCATGGTATGCTGCTGCCAGTGGCCTCCTCCAGGGCCCCCTCCTCCCTTAGCCACCTGCATGCGATCCACCCGAAACCCATCCATCACTGCCGCTGGCCAGCCATGGCCGTGGCGGCCATCTCCTTTCCAATTCCCCCATGACTTTCCAAATGATCATCCACTGTGATGACCGAAAAAGTCACATTTCTGCGGACCGGACCTTTCAGAAGCTTTCCGTGACCCAAAGACGCAGGAATCACCTTTCAATGGAAAGTTTTAATCCAGATGTTCCAAACCAGACCAGTTCACCATTGTTTGATATTGTTTGATAATTTGATAATCACTATGGTTTATCATCACCCCCAATGATCCACTAATTCAACCCCAACAAAAACCATCAAACGGCCAGCTCTGGAGCCAACTGAAACGCAAAAATTGATGTGGCGTTAGACAAACCTGGTGACCGTTGCTATCGCTTGAAACATGTTGAAACATGTGAAGGTTTCCCAAGTCATAGGGGTACCCCTAAATCATCAATTTTAATAGGATTTTCCACTATAAAGCATCCATTTTGGGGTACCCCAATTTTTGGAAACCCCTATGTTGAGACCAGGAACATGCTGATTTGGATGTCTCCATTGGTCAAAATATGTCAAAATAATATTTGGCATCCTAATTCGCTCTCCAAAATTGGGTGGCTTGGGGTGTAGCAAGCTACGGTGGAAAGAAATCATCCATGGGTCTCAGCCTGTCTCAGTTGTGAACAGTATCCATTCATATCCATTCACGCTGTTTTTTTTTATGCTGAACCAACTAGTCTGGGCAAATTGTAATAGTTCACTAACCTGAAACTTGCGGCCATTTTGGGATGATTCCTCTTGTTCACCATGATTCCAGGGTTCGGGAGAACAGTGAGGTCGTTATAATTTACCCATCTATATATATATATATATACATTGCCAGTCTTAGATACCCTGCAAAAAAATAAATTCTTTGCTGGTGAACGTAGATATTCCCATTAATACCAAAAGACTAAAGGATTAGTTTGTATCCATGTAAGATTGACCTAGTATATATATATATACATCATCCAACGGATGGAATCAATGGATCTAAAATCTAAAGGGATGCAAGGATGCAATGGCATTTTTTGGGGGGGAATGCTGATTGAATATGATTCAATGCTGCTCTCTGTATATCACCCAGATATTCTGATCCCTTCCCCCATTGGGCTCAACCTACGAGTTCAGGCACAAAAAGGGACCATTTTCATCATTGAAACAAAGAATGATGTCCTTCCAAAAGAAAAGCCTGGAAAATCCGCAAAAAAAAAAACATGGAATGTCAAAGGACCCTGAGGACCCACCTGTTTTTTGTTTAAAATGGGAGTTTAATAAAAGTGGGGGTCCAGCCAAGGGGTTCCACCAACTTCAAGTAATATTTACCAGAATTTACCAGCTTAATCATCCCAAATGTCCAAGAATCTTCCACAGACCTTGGTATAAGGAATCGGCTGCTGAACCAATGATGCCCAACTTTCCTGGGATCGGTTCACTGCGGTTCGGTATCCCAACGTTGACCTTGGATCCATTTGGGGCTTTCCATAGTCATACAGGTACCCTCTGGTAATTTAACATAACTATGGAAAATCACCATTTTTAATGGGAAAACTCACTATAAATTGCCATTTTCAATAGCTATGTTAAATTACCAGAGGGTACCCCAAGCGAGCTCGCTGGATGGTTGATTTCATGGAAAATCTCAATCTAACATGGATGATGTGGGGGTAGCCCTATGGATTGGAAAACCACCATTTTTTCATCCGATCACTATTTAAGGCACATCCAAAAGCCGTGTCGTAAAAAAAATCCCCAGTTGGGGCTTGAAAACTGGATGTTCCCCATGAAAAAATGATTACACTTTTGGGGCATACCCTCTCTCTGGGCAAACTCTTATGATTGGTTTGTGGTGTGACTGGTGCAGGGCTGAAAATTGTCAAAGTAAACTTTCCTCTACAACTATAAGTTTGTCTTAATACTTCTAATTCCGAACGACTAATTAGCATCATTGCCTCCTTACAACGACAATAAAGATACCCACATTTCTGTCAGAAAAAAAATGATTATTAGACTACTTTTCACCAAGGTGTACCTTGACCAAAGGCACTCACGACATGATATTATTGGATTTCCTCTATTTGTTGCGTTCACTCACCCCCTGAGGAAAACACAAAACACAACTATGAAAACCTTTGGGGTCCTCTTGTCCTCTTGTCCTCTTGTCCTCCTCCTCCTCATCATCATCATCATCGTCATCGTCATCAGCATCGTCATCGTTATTACTATCCTCGTCACCATCATCATTGACTAATCATCATCACTATGGCATTTGGTAAGATGGAACATGCTTTTTACACCAGCCAGTCGCAGTTTTTTTTACAGGCCCTGATAGGCCAAAAATCAATGTCCCTGCCCGCCCATCAGTCAACCCTTTTGATTTGTTTTTTCGCATTGGGGGAGTTGGCACCCTAGAATATCAGTTCACCAAGGGTATTTTTTGCTCCAAAATCCAATGGTTTTTGCGTCATAAAACATCATGGTTTTCGACGTGTCCCCATAATCAATACTACAATGTGAGGCCCCCGTTCGATAGCGTTCAGTTGGTGCACATAACTCCAATAACTATGGTTTATGATACGCAAATAACTATGGTTAATGGGGTTTATAAACCAATTTATATCTGTGGGGGCACCACATTGTAGGGTATAGCAAAACCGCGAAACTCGAAACTCATGCGGAATCCCATGATCAGCTAGTGATGTTGATGCTGAAATATCTCCATTTTGTTGGTTAAATCGGTTAAATCACACTTTTTGTTGGACATCAGACATCACACTGGAAGTTCCTGGAAGTTCCCTCGGACAATCGATTTTTCGAGTTTCGAACTTTGGAGCTTTTCAACGGAAGTACATCCCGCTCGTTCTTCAGCATGATCACAGCCTGCGGCGCTGCTGGGAGCTTGATGGTGGGTTTCATCCCAGTTGTGTGACCACCAAATGGTAAATGTTTAAATAAATGTGGAAAACCCATAGGGAAATCCGTTTCGAAAATGATCTGCATTCATGGTCGTTTCTCCACATCTAAACGTTTAAAGGAGGGTAAGTTTCTTTGGTGTTTCTAGTTCATGAGCGAGTAACATTCAACAGAGGGACCAAACCAACTTTAAACAAAAAGGAAAAGGTTAAAGGAGCTATATAAATGTTACCAGTTAAAGGAACTTTGTTGTGCGCTTGGTCCATCTATGCGGTTGTATATCCCATCATTACTACCCACATATTTATATATATATTTATTTATATATGTATATGTGTACCCTATTACCCTCATTATGGAACCACTACAGTAATCAACCCAATCATTTGATGTTGGCAACCCTGACTTTTCTCATTATATAACATATATTAACATCCCAAAATCACCACTATCCGTAACCATTATCCCACCTTTATGACCCAGAATTTTTGCTTCGAAAATCCCATATATTTTCCATCAGACCCCATGAACCCATTCATTAACATTATCCCATGTTAACCATAAACTGGGGATGGAGAAAAAAAAACAACGACCCTGAACAATATCGATAATCATCCAATGAAATTAGGGAAAAAGAACAGGGTTCGTGAAAACACCATGAATTTTCCATTTTATGAACAAATCTTGATGGTTACCCTTTGGTAAACTGTCCCACAGCTATGGAAAATCGCAGTTTTACTTGGTAAATCAACGAACTAAAAGGGCCATTTTCAATAGCTATGTTAAATCACTAGATCGAAGATGATCGAAGATCTGTGGCTGCCTTGCTCCTTTCCAACTGAGATGTTGCTATCTGCGCTGTGTGTTCTGCGCCATGTCCCGGGCAGCTGACTCGGAACTCGTCCTGCCTTGAGCGTAGCTTCTGACATAGGGCAATCCCTTGAGATGGCGACATGTCGCAAGCCCGGTTAAATTAAAAGAATGCAACTAAAGCTATTCGACTAGAGGTTAAATCTCTATCATTCCTAAATTGTTGCTGCTTAAACGTCCCATTTACTGCCTGCTTAGAAATCATATGTTTCCCAAAAATCCCACAGTAATCCCCAGCAAAATTGCTAGTATCACCCCTTCAAAAACCAAACAGCCAGAGTAATCCTGGCGCGAGAAGTGGCTTGATAGCGATACCTGGATGATGTCCGGAGGAAAACCTGTTTTTTTGCCGTGAACTATAGGCGTTTCCATGGGTGTCCTGTAAATTGCCCCTTGAACCAATCCAATGAAGGGTATAACCCGGATAATAGATGATCATCTTCCACATTCACTTACCCATTCCGGTTGTATATAAATTCACATTAGTGGAAAATCAGGAAGATGTTCCAGTTCGGACACTGATCTAAGAAAGGTGGGTAAACTCCACATCCAACTGTGGATCTAGAGGGGTTTTTCTCAGCATATCCCAGTTGGATTATATCACTTATCCATGGATTGGTTGAAGGGAAAAAGCCCTATATTTCACGGGCAAGTGCATGGTTTCCGGTAGATGTTCCTCAAAACATCCTAAGCCAATGAAGTTATATTCCTCCAATTATCCCGCTTGGAATATATCACTTATATCAATTCTATTTCTCCAGTCAATTGTAACCCTCCAATTCCATTGGGAAATCTTGATTTGATGGATATGATTTTGGTATCCTATGTAAGGCCTATGTAAGGGGATATACCCCCAAAATATGGCCTTATATGGTACAGTACCTCCATTTTAGGATCCTGGAATTCCCATTGATAAATAATTATATCAATTATAATCCTCCAAGCTTGGTTTGTATAGTCCTCGATAAGTCTACCAACGATATAATCAATTACCCTCCGGTAAATTGATATAGACCCTGCCAGATAGAGCTTGGAGGATTTGTTTCCACTAAGAATTGGTGATTTTCAGGGTCAAACTGTTAATTTACCAGAGGGTATAGGTTTTGATCAATCACCATACTAGTATCTTGCAAATCCTTCCCGACTCATAAGATCAGCTGTGACATGTAGACATTTGGCAGAGACATGTGGCATGTTTTCTCTTTGACACTTCCAAGGAGAAACATCGGTTCTTGGATAATATATGATAATATGCCCATTTATATAGTTATAATATAATCTGTAATGTTATATCCTAGTCTACTAGTATATTCCAGTTGGATTATCTCAATGGTATTCCTCCAGGATATGATCCACCTTGATTTAATATTGATCTCCACTCAGCTTTTTGCGGACGCCACCTTGGACGCGATGTCTTGCGCCAGCTGCACATGTTTGGGCGTGCGCAGCTCCTACAAAAAGAAACATGGAAAGTACAGGGTTTCATGGCATTTTTCAGGATTTTGAATGGGGATTAACGAGGTTTAAGTCTCTGAAAATGTGGTAAGTACCGGAATTGAATGGGATACTGATGGATACTGGGATAATGTAATTTTTAATATATATTTTAATCACGAATCTGATATCAACTTATAGGCTATGTGGAATGAGACAAAACGGGAAGTGGACTTCGAGAACTTCAAGAGGTGAGATGGTTTCTCATAAGTTACATATCCTTCAGGTAGACTTTCACAATCAAGAAAACCAGAGAAATGATGATACGATTGTAATTAACATTTGGACATAAAATTGTTAATCAATGCATTGTCCTTGGTCATACAAAATAATGACCATTTTAACATCCATCATCATCCAAAAAAAATATGGTGTATGAAACTGGGGTAGTTAATTCTATCCCTAATATGGACGATGTTAAGACGGGAAACTGATGTTAACACGGATAAACTGTTAAACGTGGCGCTATATAATCAACCACAATTAGGATAAGTATTGGGATTCAATGGGATATATCACCAATAAGAAATGAATCTTCGCACATCAGAATTCAACCCGTTGCAAGTTTTCGGACACAAATCCACTGGCATACCTTGATACAAAACCACATCTTCCCTCTGTCCCGAAACGTGGCTGGGAATTCGTCGATTTTCGGTGCTGAGAAAATCATCGGACTATTTCTGGTCGCTTTTTCCAGTACGCCGCATTTGATGACACCAGAGGTCATATGTCTGCTGGAAGGCGCTTGCCTTTGCTTTAAAAAAAAAAGTGGTTCCGTTGAATTCATGTGATTAGCGACATGTCAATGTCAACCCAGGATGGCCCAGAATTTTTCGGAGCCCTTGGCTGTTTAATTGGGAGGGTACCATTTTTTTGTAGCCAATGAACTAATTATTTAGGGGGAACCCCGGAACCCCTTAATCAAGCAGGGTTGGCACTAATCCCGGGTTTGGTTTCTTAGACACTAAGAATATGCAAGAATCATGTTTTAACACAAATCTGGTTGGTGGTTGAGCCCTACCCCTCTGAAAAATGATGGAGTGAAAGTCAGTTGGGATGATGAAATTCAATTCCCAACTGAATGGAAAGTCATAATCCATTCATGTTCCAGTCACCACCAACTCATGAAACTCATGTCATCACCCAGTGGTTGGGTGAAGTCCCACCGACACCCTGGCCCCACCCTGGCCCCGCCTCTGCCAATTGATGCATGCACATGGGTGGCACGCAGCCGGCATCCCCCTCAGGCGGACTCGACCCCGAGTCGTTCGAACAGAAGTTGAATTACCCTCTGGTTTTATAGGACATATCAACTAGAAATGGAGGTTTTATATGGTTTTATGGGTAAATGATGGGAACATGTGGGGATACCCTATGGTGATTTGTTCCATAGCTATTGAAAATGGCCATAGAAATAGTGGATTTTCCCATTAAACATTGTGATTTGCCAGTTTGTTATGGGACAGTTTACCAGAGGGTAGTTCTTCAAATGTCACATAAGAAAGGCCCTAAAATTCTAAAGGTGGTAATGATTAGTAAGGACATCTATGACATCTATATGTAATTTGTTCTGTCTTTTTCGCCATCTACTATCACATCGGAGTAGTCCTTGGATGATTTGTATTTGTATCCCAGCAGTTCGAAAGCGATCAGTATGGTAAGTTCTTAGTTGAGGTTGTCGCAAATACGGTTGATGGAAGAAATCCTGCACCAGTTGGTAGGTGGTAAACATCCCATTATAATCCCATTAGTGTTTCATAGGAATCCCAATAATTGCCAACTGGTGCAGGATTTCGTAACCATCCACAGTATGTCATCATTCCCCCTTTCAAAGAAACCACTGCTTTGGAGTAATTATTCTACACCCCATTTTTGAGCAAAGAGATGTGCAACACACTGCTCCCAAAACTGCATGGCTAGTCGTTCATGTGTTGGATAGCATTGGCTTTCCAAACGGTGTGGATAAATGATGTTAAAGGGACATGCTGTGACAACCGCCATTAAATCCTACAGTCCAAGAGGGACTTATTATTTGATGCTGTTCCTTTGTAGGGCGTATGGCAATTCTAACGGAGTGTACTGCATTGTCCTCAAGACTGCAGCCAGGTCTTGTAGCGAAGGCGTTGGTTACAGGCTTGGTTACTGCGTTACCACCCACTGAGTGACTAGGACTTGAGCAGCACACCTCATCACCGGAGTGTCCCTTCTGTTGATAGGGGGCCTTTTAGCAACCGATCTGGCAATGCCGATATTGCTTCATTGCATTCGGTCTTAAATGGCACGTGCTGGCAGCTTTTTGAGTTCCATAGCTGACAGGCCTTGGGCCGCCCTTGCACATTTATTTGCTAGCCCTTTTGACCTTTTTCACTACGTGTTGGATGCCAAATCGTTCATATATACTAACCTATGTGTTGGCTAAAGCTGATTTGTCTATGTTCAGGTCAACCTACCATTTTTTGTAAGCTCTCACCTACCATTCACTAAGGTTGACCCAATAAGAAACGTCAACAACCAGTCCCTTTCCCAAGAGACTACTTACCATTCACGAAGCTTGTCATCTGGTAGTCAAATATGGCAATGGAAAATCCACTAAAATGTCCTTTTATAGAGGATTTCCCAGCTAGCCATCTTAAAAAAAAATTGGAGGGTGTTTACCATCCCCCAGCCCCTCAATGCTTGATACCCTCTGTAACACTTTGAGATGAAAAGTATGCGCCATGTGAGAAATTTTCGGACATCTACCCATACTACGGTCAACAGTAGCATTCACCAAGGACTGACAAATACTGACAATGCGAAAATTGAGTACCCGGCCTGGCTATGTCAAACAGTTTGCTATTGAAAATGGTGATAGAAATAGTGGATTTTCCCAGTGAAAATGGTGGATCTTTCCAGTTCGCTATGGGGCAGTTTACCAGGCCGGGTACCCATCGTCCCAAAATTTGTCCCAGTAGAAAAACAAAATATCCCAAAAATCATCCCAGCATAAATGTGTATGTTAGTCTGAAAAAGGGTGACCTTCTATCCACTGGTTCATCATCTTTCCTGAAGAAATTCGCCATGTGGGTGGTCTATCATCCCTGCTTTTCAGACAGGCCCATATCAAATGTTTGCATCTATTTCCAATTGTATACATCTATACATATATATATATGCATATATATTATGTATATCCCCATGAGAATGCTTGCTTATAAACCCCCATAACATTTTTTGGGTTATCAATCCCTATGATACACCTCATCATTTCTATTTTCTGTTTGGTTTTCGCCCCCCCGTGATACCTGGGCGTGCAGTTGAGGTTACTTTTATGGGTAAAACCATGGTACCTTAACCCCCAGTGGGATATAACTATAACCTCTGGTAAACTAACCTAACTATGGGAAATCACCATTTTTCATGGGTAAATCCACTATTTCTATGGCCATGTTCAATAGCTTTTTGTATGTTTACCACAAGGTGGTGCCCCATAGTTAGCTAAGTTGGTTTATAACTCCCATAACTATGATTTATGGCAGATATAACTATAGTTAACTGGGGTTTATAAACCAACTTATAACTGGGGGGCACCATCCTGCAGAGGATAACCTCTATCAAAACTCGGCTCTGGCGCTGATCCAACCGTGACTGGGGAGACTGGATCACTGGATCGGGCTGTACAGGCTGTACATCTTGACTGCAATATATCACAGATTCAAAATTACCCTCTGGTAAATTAACATAGACCCTGGCAGTTGTCGGGGTTGGAAGACTAGTGAAACCATTAAAAATTGGTTATTCTCAGGGTCTATGTTTATTTACCAGAGGATAATACAACATGATATAACATGATATAACATTATACAACACTTATATCACACTGTATAACCATACATCATACTTTACTTAGAAATATGTTTCTATAAATCATGTATGGTATCAATTAAATGGTAGTGGAACTATAGTATGGAAGTGGAACTATAGAAAATATTTAAATAACCACTTTACCCATTTTCTATTATAAATCAATTAAATTCTATGGTTCCACTAGCTTCACTGGGCCGAGCTGACCTCATCAAGGCGTAAGTGATACATCGAGGCCAGAATTCGTCGCACCGAGTCATTGAGCGATGTACGCTCCTGGCGTTTTTGTTAAAGGCAAAAAAACACAGACCTGGCTGTTGCGTTTTCCATATGTTATGTTATAATGGTGATATTATGGTTATATTATGGTGTTATAATGGTTATATTATGGTGATATTATGGTTTTATAAGGGTTTTAAAGGGTTTTAAATGGTTTTAAATGGTTTTAAATGGTTATATAATGGTTATATAATGGTTATATAATGGTTATATTATGGTCTTATAAGGGTTTTATAATGGTTTTAAATGGTTTTAATGGTAAAACAATATCCGCATAATTATGGTATACCCTCCAGTAAACTGTCCCATAACTTTGGAAAAGTCACAATCTTAAATGGGTAAATCAACTACAAATGGGCCATGTTCAATAGCTATGTTATATAAATTACCAGAGGGTAAGCCTCAAAAATGATGGAGACACGGAGAAACGATGAGAAACCCGCAAAAATAATTGAAGTATGTTGAAGTATCTTACATTACCACGACGACCACGACGACCACGACGACCATGACGACCACGACGACCACGACGACCACGACAACAACAACAACAACAAGAAGAACAAGAACAAGAACAACAAGAACAACGACGGCAATCCAATTACCAGAAGAAAATAACCCTCATTGAGCCGTCATTTGGCATGCAACAAAGGTGATCAAACGAAATACAATGAGGAACAAACCACGCAAAGTAAGGACACTTAACCAGTGTATATCACTATATATCATCATATAGTACGACGGTTTCTTGGTTTCAAGGCAAATTTACGGTCACACCCCTATGATAATTGGCAGTGATCTTCAATGATTTTCACCATCAGAAAGATATAAACCAAGTCACATCTCTAATCATATAGATACCGTAAAAAGAAAGTGATGATCTTTAGCTGGGATACTAAGAATTAGTTTGTACTGGATTTATGATCAACGCCAAACTCATGATTCAAAGTAAATCTTCAGTATCTATTCAGGATAAGTCATATAATATATTTCAGAGCTTGACAACTGTGTAATCGCACCAAAAATACCACCCAGAGTGTCCCATAGGTAGTAGACCCCAAAGTGGCATTATAACCCCAGCCAACAATGGGGATGTAAAAAACAACTATAATCGGAATCTAATGTGGGTATTTGGAAAATATCAGCAAATTCTATGGATCCAGTGTGTGTCTGCCCTTTTTCACTTGCCCTCCATAGTCCTCCAAAAGTCCCACAAATCTTCCACCAACCCTTCACCAAGGTCCTTCGCCGCTGAAACGGCCTGGCCGTGGAACCAGGGTGTCCAAGGGGTTGTTTATAAGGGGAAAACAAGAAACCACCGATATTTTCATGGTCTATACCATCTATCTATGGTCTACTATTGGGGATGGTATACTATTGTTTCACTCACATTGATGGAGCAAACAGCTTCATTCTTCCACCAGTGTTTTTGTAATGTTCAAAAAAGTGTGTCTGATCAAGAATGGAGGTATAGATACTAATCTGGGTAAATCATAATAATTCACTACCCTGAATAGTTCGCCCATTTGGGGATGATTTCCCTAAAATAAACCATGATTCCCAGTGAGGGAGAACAGTGAGGTCGTGATGAAATTTACCCAGACTAATTACGTGGCATTTTTCCAACAAAATGGGAGATGTCGATCAAAGCATTGCTTTCAGCGAAAAATTAGGACCTGAGGAATGATAGGTTTAGGGACATAGGGACATGGACCGAACGACAACGGGTAGATACACTATACCCATGTGTTGCCCCTTCATCCTTCATCAATATTCATCTTCCCAAAACAGAAAATGAAATATTCCAAATTTTGGGGTAAAACCATTACCTGAAACTTAGAAACTATTTCAAATTTTGGGGTAAAACCTTCCAGCAACCATCATCTTTGGCGCCGGAAGCACCGTGAAAACTCAACACCGTTTCCATAGATTCCAACAACGACAATGGAGCACTATTTTTCTAGTTGGTGGTATACCTACCCCTCTGAAAAATATGAAAGTCAGTTGGGATGATGAAATTCCCAATATATGGAAAAATAAAAGCCATGTTGGTGGTTAAATAACAATCTTGAAAAATATTAGTCAATGGGAAGGATGACATCCCATATATGAAATGGAAAATAATCCAAATGTTCCAAACCACCAACCAGTTTTAGTTGGGTTTTATACGGTGGTTATCTCTTTCGGGACTGCGTTTTATACAAACAAGTACCGACCTTGGAAGTTGAATAGATTGGCATACAAGGAAAGGTAAGATTGGATCAGTTTTGCTGCACCTGGGCACATTTTCCACAATGTGAGGCCCCCCAGTGATGTTAGTTGGTTTAGATTCGCCCTAGTAATTATAGTTATTTGTGTACCATAAACCATAGTTATTGGAGTTATGTGCACCAACCTAGCTATCTTGGGGGCCTCACATTCCAGGAAACCAACTGACCTTTAAAAAAAGCCGTTGGATCTTCATGGATCTAGGCTCGAATCGAATAACTTCTCGAGCTGCGAGCTGCGCTTTTTTAAAATATTTACAATGCCAAAACTACTAAGTAAGTTGTACTACTACTGGTAAGTAGTAATCTTTTACATGCCAAAAAAAAAACAATTTCTCTACTCATAAGAATACTACAAATTATGATAATGAAGAAATACTAGAGATAGAAATGAAAACACAACAGAGACAACAATCAATTTCCTGTAATATCAACACATTTAATTAAACACAAGACTGTCCAAACTACTCTTCACCAAGGTTGATCAGCGAAGCTTGTGGCATCTTTCCGTCCTGAAAGCTGTAGAAACGATCGAAGCCAGGCATATCCTCAGTGACGGATTTGGCTTTGGCCTTATTTTCAAGCATCACATCATCATAATCCCGCTACACAGTAGTGACTCTGAGTTTCTGAAGCCAGTAGCTTATTGGCAATCCCGTAATATCTCATATATATAATGTTCGTTGGGACTTATCTGTTTGCGTTATATAGATATATGAATATAATGTTTACATATATATATATATGCAACCAATTGCAAGTCCTACAATCATGTGGTTTTGGGTGCTACCTGGCAAATCCAGATGTGCAGCGAATCTTACATCTTAAATGCCTAGCAAAATCAGAATGATGCTTTTCACTGGCATTAAATTGACAAGTTTATGCTTCAAACTTCAAAAAAACATATTATACCGGAAAATATACTTATTCCAGACATTTAACTCAATGGATTGGATGATGGGAAAATCTACAGGAAACCATTGTTTTACCATCAAATATAGGGCTTTCCTGTAAATTTTCCCATCATCCAATTCTATGATATTCCAGACATTTAGCTTTTGCATATTTACTTCGTATATTCACCTACTTGGTGGTTCACCCCAGCTAGTGGGCATCGTCGCTCCCTGCAAGGCCCAGGCTCCATATCCAGACCAGCGGACAGTGCGGTGGAATGAGTGGCCCCCCAATCACCTCACTTGGCGCTGGAACGGCTGCGTTAAACCCTTGGTTGATGATAATACCCTTTGGTAAACTAATATAGCTATTGAAAATTGCCATTTATAGTTGATTTACCCATAAAAAATGGTGATTTTCCATAGTTATGTTAGTTTACAGAGGGTAATATGACCAACCACTGATAGTCAAATAAGGACATCTAATGACATCAATCTACATCTGGATCATATGTGCTGATTGTACTACTGGTTGGTGGTATACCTACCCCTTCTGAAAAATATCATTAGTCAGTTGGGAAGGATTATTCCATATATTATGGACAAATAATCCAAATTTTCCAAACCACCAACCAGAATATCATATACCCTATGGATCCATATGGTTATTTAACAGTTTGCTATGGTTGTTTCACCGTTTTGAATCGGTAAATATCGCTAAATCATCCACGAATGGTCCATTTCAGAGCTAATGTTAAATGACCGGAAGGTGTAGTCATTTAATAGGGGTTATTAGGGGTTTTAAGCATCAAAATATGGGCATATATAGGTAGAGATCACTGATAAATGATGGTTGGTTGATGATTAATTCGGGGAATATATACTATGTATATATATAATATACCTACCAATATTAGGGGAATTTCACGATCCATGAACAGGGAATCCCGTTCTCGACCAAGCAGTATAAAGGGACTGCTAGGGTTTTGAACACTGCTCGACTGGTTTTTCCAAATTTATATCGATATGATGAGGATGGGGGTAACCAGATGTAATATGTATCAGGGAATGGGAGTACAAACCAAGCAATTTCTGGGGATCTCATTCAACAGAATGGGATATAGTGAACCATGAAAAAAACCATTAAAAAAAAACATCCATAGGTGAAATAGTAAAAAAAACAAAAAAAAAAAAAAAAAAAAAAAAAAAAAAAAAAAAAGGAAGATTTATTTAAAAAAAAAAAAAAAACAAAAAAAGTTTTT
>Ga0126342_10007594_pt1 | contig 19401 bp, 21 predicted proteins | sample Cyp1metagenome_FD_92528 | JGI IMG/M metagenome (GOLD analysis project Ga0126342, IMG submission 92528) | Coral microbial communities from Lord Howe Island, Old Settlement Bay, Australia - Cyphastrea 1 metagenome | ecosystem: Host-associated > Invertebrates > Cnidaria > Coral ... | reverse complement strand
GGTTAATCTATGGAACATCTATGGTTAATCTATGGTTAATCTATGGTTAATCTATGGAACATCTATGGTTAATCTATGGTTAATCTATGGAACATCTATGGTTAATCTATGGTTAATCTATGGTTAATCTATGGAACATCTATGGTTAATCTATGGAACATCTATGGTTAATCTATGGTTAATCTATGGTTAATCTATGGAACATCTATGGAACATCTATGGTTAATCTATGGAACATCTATGGTTAATCTATGGTTAATCTATGGAACATCTATGGTTAATCTATGGTTAATCTATGGTTAATCTATGGTTAATCTATGGTTAATCTATGGTTAATCTATGGTTAATCTATGGTTAATAACAATATATCTGATTGGTGGTTTGGAAGATTTTTTATTTTCCATTTCATATATGGGATGTCATCCTTCTCATTGACTAACTCATATTTCTTCAGAGGGGTTGAAACCACCAACCAGATTAGTGTACCCATTTTTTGAATGGGATGCAGGGTCAAGTGTTCAGCAAAGATTGAATGGATCGCCTGCTGGCGCAAGGAGTGCTTCATATTTACCAGCAGACCATAGGAAAGCGGCTCAACAGAACATGGTGACATGCCCAGAGGTTGGTGTTTTTGTTTTTTGCAATGGATGTGTATGAGCAATTCAGCACTTTCAACACTAGAAACACAAGCCTTTTTTTTCAGATTCAACATAGCCAGCAGTCAACAGTCAACCAACATCAAGAATCAGTGTATTTCCGGCAGCTTTGGACACCTTTGCGGTTGGCACTGCTAAGCGCAACTTCGCAGCAGACCCTGCGGGGTGAACCGTGGATGATACCTGAGTTGAGTGGTTCAATCCACGATGTCCCACTTAAATAATCCTGGCAATAGCCCAAGTACTGGAAACTTACTGTATTTTATCAATTCCATCTATGAAGAACTTATTCCAGAAATAGATATGATGATATGAGAGCCTCATCTCAATCCGTTGGTGTTGGAAATGTGCACTTCCAGATACCCTCAGTATCTGTATATATATATATATAGTACAAAAATCATCACACTCAATGGGGCATTTCCAGCAAACCATATTTGCTTAGCAAAAGGGTAGCAATGAGAAGAGTTCAGAAACTGTTTCAGAAATCCATCTTTTTCTGGCCACCTTTCTCCAGTGTAAGATTCACCCGGCTGCCGAGGTGATGGGCCGTGACTACTACGGCATCCTGGGTGTTGACAAGAAAGCAAGCCAGGAGACGTCTTCTGGCTGAGGGACGAGGCTGCCCCAATCTTTTTTATGGTTTCAACATGTCTTAAAGCATCTAAAAGCAATGTCTCATTTGAATTCATGTGAACATATGTTTATATTCCCTTCATTAGTTCATTGGGGATGATGATCCTAATTGCTTGAAAGCACCAAACGTAATTTGAACATCATAAAGCCATAGAAAGCCATATAAAGCCATATAAAGCCATATAAAGCCATATAAAGCCCTTAAACAGTTTGCCACATGTCTGCCACATGTTTTGTTCACTGTTTCAGACGGCGGCTCGAGAATCGCCATATTGAACTCAATTGAACTCATGAAATCCCATGGTGAAATCACCGTGGCACCACGTTGTGTGCCGCAGGATGACATCAAAAAAGCGTAGCTCGGCCGGCTGCACCGCATGCAGCGATTCAGCGGGGTCATAAGGGTTTGCAGTGAAGATCAAGATGACCTTGGGATGGACAGTCCGACCTTTTCTAACATGTTTATCCATTTTTGAGGACAAGGAACATTTTTATATTTTGCACATGATTTGGTGTTCACTAGGGTACTGGAGTGTTTTCTACCATGTTTGAGGGCAATGAACATCAATTTTGGGGTACTGGAGTGTTTTGATATGTTTTGACCCATACTGAAGGGTTTTGACCCATACTGCAAATTTGGTATGTCTCAAAATTGGGTGCCCCAAAAAATGATCATCGAAGAATGGGCAAGATGATCAACCTTTGAGTTTCGACATGCTTTTCCCTATTTTGTCAGACAAACCCAGGGGTCCCAGGATATCGCATTGGCCCTGTGAAAGACATGAAACCTGTTGTATGAACTCTTTGTGTTGTTATCTTGTATTTACTTGGGGGCCAAAACCTATGAAAATGTGAATATGGAGGAGGACATCCATTTGTATACATGTGTCAGCTATTGGCTATTGGGATGTCTGTGAACACTTCTATCACTTCTGGAGCCGATTCTTCAGTTGTGCATCTGCGTAGGATTTGGAATGTGGGATATCAAGCATCAGATGAAGAAATCTTGGCATGTTGCCCTAACATTCGAGTTACCTCTAAGATAGGTAACCAGTGTGCTTCTACCTTATGATTATATACCCTCTTGTTGTTCAACGCAGCTATAAACAAAAAAAACACATTTTTTAATGGTAAATCATCATGTTTATCATCTACAAATGAGCCATGTGCCACAGCTACGTTAAATAATCAGAGGGTACATAATTGTAGATTGGTTACCTATCTCACAGGTAGCTGGAAGATGAGGTTGGCTAGTTTTGCGATCCAGCTTTTTGTCACGGTTTGTTTTGAGAAATCGCCACCCATGCCCCTCTCAACTGTGTTTCTTAATTTAGCCATTAGGGTTAACCGTGTTGATGGGTTATTGTCAGGAGTTATTCTACCTGACTATTGGGGGTTTATTATTACCCATATGAGGGAAACCTATTCGCCAACAGGTTAAAATTTCATGAGATGGGAAAACGTGTGATTTTTAATGGCTTAAAATCGATTAAAAGCGGTGTGCAAAAATTTTGGTGTCTGAATCTCGTCCTTTTTCCGATGTTCCTTGGGCTAGGCATTTGCGGGTCGGCAGTCCCCAAAATGGGGATGGATCAAAACCTCTTATACATGATTATACCATATTATACCATATGGATTCCATACTGATTCCATATTGATTCCATATTATACATTATTCTACCATCTAATTATTCTATTCTACCATTGGGTTTAGGGTGATCCATACATCCCAGCATTTATCAAACTGCGAGTGGGTCATGATGGCTAGGATGACCCAGGTATCGGCGTGCCGCCTTGAAATGGCACCCAGACAAGAATCAGGAGCTGCACCGGCTGACATCGTCCATGCAATCTTCATCAAGTCGTTTTATGGCTTTTTTATTAACGTCTTAGTGATATGAATCTCATCATCTAAATTGTATGTTTTTGAATGTTAAATTCTTATTCTTTCGGGGGATCCAGGTAGGTTTTCCAAATATTGGTGGTTTATACCTGATATAGGGTGGATTCCACATAGCTATGATTGGGGTATAGACCACCCGAGAATCTGCGCCTGGTAGTTACAAGCATTGCCATCACTATTATGACTGGAATCATTGTGTAATTCTTGACAGATACGGTTGGAATGAGTGACTCAACCTCCCACAGGAGAATCGAGAAGAGGCTGAAGCAAAGTTCAAAGACATTGCAGAGGCCCCAATCTCAGGAGCTGGAAGGTCCAGGACGTTTTATGCGATGTTTTTCAAGTGTTCAGAAGCAATTTGTTTGGAATGAGGAGAATCCGTAACACTGCGTACCTGTACCCCGAAAAAAGATTAGCACATCTGAACGCATATCTTCAGAGAAGGTGTGGTTGCCAGCACCCAGGAAACCAAATGCTGCAACCGTGCACAGGCCTATGACGTTCTAAGCGATCCTGAGAAGAAGAAACTGGGCAATTAGTTGGGCTAGATCCTGGAGCATCGCAGGGCATCAACGAATCCACTTCCGAGAAGGGAGTTTCACTGTTGAGCTCGGGTCGTCGCACATTCCAATGGTTTACTTTTACTCCAGGGTTTTTTGTAGAGGCTGGAAAAAGTCATGACGGATCATCACGGAGATTTCTAACCGGGTTAGTTTGCTATTCACTGTACCTGTATATGGATCTATAATGATCTATATGGAATTCCATCAGTATGCACTTACCTTTGTCCCACCCACCAAACGTCATGATATTTGATTTTTGATTGTGGTTGGAAGATGTTGACAGTAGTCCAATTAGATCATGGTGCTGTTCATTTCACCCCAGTGTAGATGATCCAAGTGTGAAAACCATGTAGTGTCCTTGAATATGTCACGAACGTGATAGACTGCATGTGACTGTGTCTACGCAGGTTCGGAGGGTCGACATGATGCCAATTTTTTTTGGGCTTGTCTGAAAATAGGGCACCCCATTCTGATCAATTCAACATGGCCATACATTGGGGGTCACTACCCCATTTTTGGACCAACCCATGTTCCGCCTTTGACTCAAAATCATCTCCGCATTTTTCAAATGTTCCTAAAATTGGATGAAGGAAAAATCTACAGGGTTTGCCATATTTTTGTTAGTGCTAGAAACATGTAGAAACCACCCTCAGCCCAAGGACCATCTATGACCAATACGGTGAAGAGGGTCTGAAGGGAGGTCCACCAGGGTGCCAATCTCAGGATATGTGTAACTACCATCGTTGCCTACATCTTAATTAATATGTTTATAATATATATACATACATATATATATACATATCATGTACTCTTAGTTCATGAATTGAATATAGATATGCAGTTTTTTCCGTTTCAGTAGGTTTCTGAGGTTTCACAGAATCCCGATTCATCGCTTTTGCACCGTCAGGGGGTCTTCCGACGCCGCATCCAGTGGCGGTCCACCGGGTGGCTTTCGATATCAGTTCTCGGGGGATCCTTGGTGCAAGACCATGGGGATCACCTTATTTTTAATAGGTAAATCATCATGTTTATCATCTATAAATGGACCATGTTCCATAGCTATGTTAAATAACCAGAGGGTGTGTATATATATATATACACCCATAGGATCCATGTATGCTATATATGGTAACATTTACCATCAATATACCCCAGTCATGTTAGCATATATACCCGCACCATGGATCCTATGGGATATATATATATAGAGAGAGAGAGAGCTTATAGCATCCGCCTTCCAAGACTCACGAAATCTGCTTCCAAGGATCCCAATGAACTCTTTGCGCGTTTCTTCAAGGACGAGTTTCAGCGCCATCTCGCGAAAGCCACGCGCGAGAGGGCGGGGTTTTTGACTTGGCTAAAGCCAAGAGGGAGATGGGTTGGGATACATATACTTGGTTAATCTATGGTTAATGTATGGTTAATCTATGGTTAATAATGGTTAATAACAATATATCTGGTTGGTGGTTTGGGACATGGCTTTTATGACTTTCCATATATTGGGAAGAATCATCCCAACTGCCTAATATTTTTCAGAGGGGCTGAAAATACATATAACTCTCATACAACGCTAATATAAGGAGACTGGTTGGTTGTTTCATGCTGTTGCCTCGGTTGCCTCCGTCTTTTTGGGATGATCCCAATTGACGATGTTTTTTCGGGGCTTGAAACTGGCAGATGGCATCATGAGTTGATGCTTGTATCGATTCCATACAGTTCTCGGAGCAAGAATGGAGCTTAATAAAGCCTAATAAGGATTTTCATGCAATTCCTTTATAGTCCCTAATAAGCTTTAATAGGGCCTAGTAAGTTTCTGCCATGTTGGGGGGGGGACCTTGGGAGGGGGGTACTCTGACACAGCCATGAGGAGTGGTTTTGAAGATCCACAATTCGTGCTGCCTTAAGATGTGTGTGATTGATTAAATTGGTTGTATCCCACAATTAGGGGTCATGCAAAGTTATATATCCAATTGTGTTTGTCAATATCCCAACGTTGTGCATGGGATAGTTCCATAAATCCCACCCATTTTGGCCAAGAGATTCCATGGCTTTTGATAGCCAAATGGGAGTTTTACTGACCATGCTCCCATAATTGGATCATTTTTGAGAGTTGGAAACCCCAAGAAATTGGATGGAAAGACCATGGCCTCCGGTCAGAAATTGCCCTTCAATCATCCCATTGACGTCGGCAGCATCAGAATTTCAGGACCCCAAAGTAGAGGCTATGTTCTACCATCATGAAGCCATATATGTTGCCAAAGATATTCCCTTACATAGCACTTAGGCCAAAGCACTTAGGCAAAACATTGATGGATATTTTTCTGGATTCTATATATATCACAAATCGTTAAGTAAATAAAGCTTCAAAAATCTCCATCCATCCATATAAATTCTCCAAACGGATCGCCTGAAGCCATGGTTCCGCAGGATTCCTTCCAACGATCCTCTTCCTTCGGTGAAGGTTCTCCCTTCGAGGTGTGGCCAAATGACGATGGAAGCCGTGGCCAATGCCCATGAATTCATGAAGCTCTCATTGCTCCAATTTTCAGATTATGAAGTCGAAAAAGTATAGAGGTATAACAACTATAATTACTCAGATAATGAACATATACTATGAACTCTATAGAACTCGATGCAATGTGTTCTCTATGTGTTCTCTATGTGTTCTCTATGTGTTCTCTATGTGTTCTCTATGTGTTCTCATGTTTAACATTGTTTGGTTGGCTGTTTAGTTGCCTTGATGTCATTGTCATGTAGCCAAACCGTACCATTTGCCCAGCAATGTCAGGATATGTTTGGCGGAATGTTTGGACAAGGAACGGCAGCAAAGGGGATTGGGAACAACTACCCATGGCACAGTCGGTTGATTGATAGGTGAATGGTCCACAATAACCAGCTATATAATTTGGCGTGAGCACAAGGGTACCCGAATACCAGGGTGTGTGCTGACCTATACCGATGTCATGAATGAATGTTCCATGCGTTTGCGACCTCGATTCTAGAGGATTTAAGATCCAAAAATAATCACGACATTGAATTTGTATGACCAAAACAGACAGGCATGTTTCAAACTTTGCAGTAGGGAGTCATCCAAAGCACTTGTCTAGGTGGGGAGAATTCAAGTCTAGCTCAATATTTTGGAGAACCCCTAATTTTCTGGAAAGCGCCGCCATTATCCACACCCAATCTGCCCTCGCTCAGGAATGGGTGGTATGGGTGGCATGGGTGGCATGGGTGGCATGCCGGGCATGGGTGGTATGGGCGGCATGCCGGGCATGTCCGGCATCGGTGGCATGACACAAGGCTCAAGGCAGGGTGTGGGCTGGGGCACAGAAGGATACAGAAGGCATATGTCTCGCTAGGGCAATGCCGGATGTACTCCCGCTTATATGACTCAGGGACCTCCTTATGGGGATAATGATTATAACAAAGACACTTACCAACAGCATTTTACATCACGTATACATATTTATCTGGTTGGTAGTTTGGAACATTTGTTTTTTCCCATATATTGGGGATAATAATCCCAACTGACTAATAATATTTTTCAGAGGGGTGGCTCAACCACCAACCAGTTATACACTATGGAAATGGTGATGCACGAACCATGGGCATCCATTTCAACTTGGGGAGAGACCATCCTGGTCGGTGATTTCATCCAACTTATTGGGCGGAAACCACTCGTTCTTGGTCTATAGAAACCACGAAAAAAAATGGAACGGTTCAATCCTACGATTCCGTAGCGGAACATTGAACCCGTTCTTAATCTTTCAACTATTTTGGGGGGTAACTGCCAGTAACTACACTCTACTTTTGAGAAGTTTCAGAAACACCTGTCAGATGCATCCACCAACCCTTTCCATCAGCTATGGTCCCCAGTTTCTGCTCTGCGTCAGGCCTGCGCAGTTTGAACTGCAGTGTTCCTTGGAGGATGGGTGGCCCGGAGTGGTTGACAATTGTTTGTTCCAGTGAAAATGGAATCCATGATTCAAACAATGTGTTTGGAAATGGATGTGTACCCTCGAGTTATATCGAGTTATGGCCGTTTATTTTTTAATGACAAAATCGTGGGAGTATACTGTCAGATGAACTCAAATTAAATCATTCTTAATGAAGAATGTGCCAGCGAAACGAATCTTTTCATCACTTGACAATATTAAAAGTCATACCCTCTGGTTATTTAACATAGCGAAAATGGCCCATAGAAATAGATGATAAACATGATGATTTACCATGATTTACCTATTAAAAATAAGGTGATTTCCCAGTTCGCTGCAGGAGCTCTACAATGGAGCCACCAAAAAGATGAAGGTCCGACCGACTGCGTGATTTTCGTGAAAATCCAAGGTTCTAAGGGCAAAGAATGGGGATGAGCAAAAAAAACAGCGAAAAAGAAAATGGCAATTGATTCATTTATATAATTTTGTAATATGTTAAGATATGTAGTTATATATATATGTATATTTATTGCAATATATACCTAAAGTTGGCTTGGTCTTGAGTCTTGAGCTCTGAGTATTTATTCATCCCCTGGACTCGGGTGACAGGTCAAAAGATCATCCAGTACCTTGTCTCGAGACGCTGAGGTGTGGATCAGTGATGGGTGATGCTTCAAGATGAATTATCAGTCCGTGCAAAAGAAAATCATAGAACATCACTAATTCATTCGGTGATTGAAAAGTTGTTGGTGATATTTTGCCATGGTTGACCTATTCTTCCTTGAAGATCTTTGAGCGAAAGCACCGCCCGCAATTTCTCACGGTTCTTTGAGCAGACTAGGTTTTTTTGCTGTGCAGTTTTGGCCCAGAACAGATCTTTCCAGTGTCTAAATGACAGATCCGCGGGCTAGCTATCTTTTCCATACAGATCTAGTCCCCTATTTTGAATGGGCAGACTCAACTTCGAGTTGTAGCTAAGTGTTTTTATGTTCCTAGAGTTTTCTTAGACATGGTTCTCATTATTGTATTTTAAATAGGTATGATATTGCTATGCTTTCGAGATATTATCCAGAATTACGCATACACATATGATAACAATATATGTATGATATTGTATGATTATGTAAGTACTAAGTGCATAATTACATACGTAATTACAACTCTCTATTAATCATTATATATGCATCATGAATAATTACTACATCTATACTATATCTGTACTATATCTATATACTATATCTATACTATATCCATACTATATCCATACTATATTTATACTATATCTATCTATACTATATCTATACTTATCTATACTATATCTATCTATACTATATCTATACTTATCTATACTATATCTATACTTATCTATACTATATCTATACTTATCTATACTATATCTATACTATAACTATCTTTAACCACTCATATTATGATGGCCAGGCGGTCTTGGAGATCAAGGTGAAACCAGGATGGAAGGCTGGGACCAAGGCTGGGACCAGCGTGGCGATCCAGCGGTGATCGGTGAAAGCCCATGGCTATGTTAGTCATAACCAGATAGGGTAATTAAATGTAATTAATATATGATGGTATATATATAATACATTAACATGAGATAATAGATAGATGTATGAAAAAAAGCTTGCATATTGATTCTTAAATTATGATGTTCAAGTAGTTTTACAAGTATTAGTTTCATTCCTATTACTAATAGTATGATGATACTAGTATGTACACACTTATGTATACAGGAAATCATCCCCAAAACGGCGACCCTCTCTGGTTTTTGTCATTTTTCCGCGCGCGGGACCCAGAGATTTTGTTGTGACACCCGTTTAAAAATCCATGAATCAAGGCCACATTTTATGTGATATTCAGATATATTCAGCATGTGATAGCATGAACATGAAAATGCATGACAAATGATAATTGAACACTTTATGTACCATTTATCAATTATAAAATGATATTTATTGAACACTTATACCATTTATAATTGATATAATTGATAATTTACCATTTATACCATTTATAATTGAACACTTTTATGATTGATTATTCAGGTGGTGCTAGATGACTGGATGTATGATCATATTCACACAAGTCCACTACTGCTAGGTGTAGGTTGATCCTGTCCGTCGGATGCTCTAATGATGTCCAAAACATTGGAATGATGATGTCTAATTTCTGAAGTGTACAGGATTGCTCCAAGCTATTTGGGATAAAATGATATAAACATATATAAAATGAGTAAATCATCAACACAAGGGGAACAAAAACATGAAACACAACCCTGATGTGTTGACCGTGTCATCTTCGGTCGCCAGGTCACCTTTCCTGGCGAGGGCGATGAGATTGGCAGCAGCGGAAAAGCACAGGAGGGCGCGGATGGGGCATGGGGTTTCTTGCTGGTTTCAACGATCAGTGGCAATAGATGGATGATATAGTATGGAACTCACAAGTATAGAAAAATCCATGAATCAATTTATCCAAGGTGTCATTTTTCTATACTTCTTATTAGTGCATCAGTGTCTTCCATTTATGGTATAATTAACTAAGATATCAAAACTGATGATGGGCAAAAGTATGCAACAGTTGGATATATCATGATATATATATATATATGTATATATAAATCCGATTAAATCAATGATATATCTCCAAGATATCTCCAAAAACAATGGTTCGGGAGTTTGGGATTTCAATTATGTTGTATTTCAAGCATCCCGTATGGGACAATGTTTCGATATGATACAGATATCTCATATATATATATCGGTATACATACATACAGCACGGGTTGAAGCCGACAACCAGTTTTCAGTGGACCCAAGTCTAGCCCAAACGGGACAGAAAAAGCAAGGAAGATTTCGCAACCGCCGTAACGGTTCATCCTGCAATTCGAACCATAGTCAACAAAGACACACATATTGGTGACAAAAGATCTTGAAGAAAAATCATCATCAAACTACTAAAGTCCCCTGACTGATTGGTGGTTTGGAACATGAATTTTATTTTCCATTTCATATATGGGATGTCATCCTTCTCATTGACTTTCATATTTTTCAGAGGGGTTGAAACCACCAACCACCTGATGTTCTATTTTCTTTGTTATCTCTTGGGCTCCGCAGGACTGCAGGACCGTTGAGTTTTCAACGCCAGGACGTGGTCTTTGTGGTCCGCGAGAAACGACATTCCGTCTTTACGCGCGAGGCGATGGAGCGATGGTTGGAGCCATGCTCCTGGTGTCCTGGTATCCATGGTGTACCCTATGACAACAGCTGGGGGTTTCCAATGGTTTCCATAGTGGAAAAAATCCCCTGGATGTCGCTGGATGGTTTATTTCATGGAAAATCCCCAATCTAAAAAATGGATGATGTGGAAATTTGGGGGTAGCCACATTTTAGGAAACCTCTAAATTGAGCTAGCTGGACAAATTAAGTTTCCCAACCATGGATGAGGGATTGATGGATTTTAAGAGAGTTTTTACACCGAAGAACACCACTTAGGCCCAGATATCTTCTATTACCGTACTCTTCTTTAACTTCAGGATGACTTAGGTGCGTCACTTGAAAAGCCAGTTGACACAAAACCAAAAAAAATAGGATCCACTACCTCGATGTCTCAAAATGGTGATGTCATGGGTAATTTACCTACTAAAAATGGTGGTTTCATGGAGATTTACTTACAAAATCAACCGTTTTCCAATGCTTTTTATGTAAGCCGGCAGGGCTCGAACCTCTTACATCATCGACAGATTCCTTTGGTGGATGCCCTTACTGGCTTCAAGGCTTGAGAAATGGTGAATTCATGGGATTTCGGTGATTTAATGGGCTAAGAAATCGTTTAAGCATGAAAGATACTGATTCATGGTGATTCAATTGGTATTATTATATAATATAATATCATATATATATATATATTTATATGAGATATGTCTAGTGAAATGTGTATGTTTAATTGATATTGGGGCGAATGTATGGAATACTTGAGTGCATGTAAGGGAAGATTCCGCAGGAAATGGACGTGAAACACGAGATACAACACAAAATGCACCAGACATTGAAAACGTGGTTCAAATTCAATTTGGACACCTTCTGGAAGACAACTGTTTGTTCTAATAGATGGAAGCTGCTAGTTTATGATGCCATTATCAGAAACAAACTTCTCTATGGACTCGAGACCGTACACACAAACGCAACAGAATTGAAGAAGGCGAATGCATTTCAATTGCGGGGCTCACGAAAAATCTTGGGTCTCAGCACAACTTTTGTCAAGTACTGTTCAAATAGAAACGAATATGTATTGCAAAAGGCACATGAAGAAATTGGCCACACACCTGGGACACCCAGCAAAATAAAACTATTCTCGGATTTACTAAAAGATAGGCGAGTGAAGCTTGCTGGACACATTTCGCGATCCAACAACAGTGATCCCTTGAGGAGAGTTAGTTATGAACGTAATTCTGCGGTCAGCTACAATGTTGGGAAAAGAGGGGTCCCAGGCAACAGTGGCTATTCTATACTAGTAGATATGCTTGGGAAACATTTGAAAGAGGAACGTTCGAAAATACTGTGGAACAGAATCACATTTTTTTGGAACTTGCAAGAAGCCGTCAATTTTGAGTATCGCCGTCGCATGCTCACGGTTTCGCCCATGTGCCACGAGTCTGGGCTGATCAAGGGATGCGATTCCTCTCATTCGTATGACACGTTGCTTACCCATTATATACCATTATATACCACTATAACTACCATTCTATATATGATTCTATATACCATTATGTATATCCTTGTATTAGATTCCATTATATACCAATTAATATACCATTGATATATATTATATACCGTATACCAATCATTAATCTATGCTTTTTGGGAGAGGTTGACGTGAAGATGCTGGACAGCTCTGAGCGGATCTTGCGGGTGAACGTGCGCGACATGGCCGGGGAGCCATCCTCGCGACGAGGGGAGATCACCCCTCGGGAAACCCCATGGAATCCATGGAGGTTTATATATCCCTTGTGATATCCCACAATGATCATGGTGATAATGTTTTTTTTGAAGATTCGATACAACGGGACGTTTTTTGGGATGTTTCTAAAGGACGTAGAACTGTAGTGTCCCGAATGGGAAATATCCCAACTTCAGGCCGGACGAGTTGATTTCACCAATGGCTACGGATGAACTGTTCGATAAACCATTGGAAGCTGCTGGGATAAAGTCCCACTTAGCCTCAGGAATCATGGCAGCAAATGTTCTTCAATGTTGAGTTTATTTTACACATGAAACTTCATGAAACTACTTCTACATACTTCTTCCAGGATGTTCCAGGTGTTTTTGTTTTCAGTGGCCCGATTTATGTCAGCAATTTTGACCCCAACATCCACCGTGTAGAAATGCCAACACCGGCGCTGTCCAAGGTCAGTCCCAACTACACCAAAGTGGTGAAGGGTGAGGGAATGCCATCCAAATCTGCCGCTGAGAAGGCGGAAATCCGCACATTTTCTTCGTTGGGATGGTCCCAGGATGTTCCAAGGTTGCCATTGGGTGGTGGAGATGATTGAGATGATCACGGCGGTTGAATCACGATTGGATGTCGGGGAAGAACAAGTTAGAACTCATGCTGTTGTAGATCCGACAAAAAAAAAACATAAATCAAGAGGCTCGGATGTTTGGATGCAACCGTGAGACTATCTGGTTGGTGGTTTGGAACATTTTTTTATTTTTCCATATATTGGGAATAATCATCCCAACTGACTTGCATATTTTTCAGAGGGTTGGCTCAACCACCAACCAGCTATAGATATGGTGTCAGCACGGCTCGTCCATGGCGTCAGCAGGGTGACCTCATCATCACCTTCGACATCATCTACCCCAAAGCCCTCAGCGAGGATCAGAAGGTGCACCGCCATCTTTTTGGAAAGAAAATGCGGTGAAAACGCACATTTTTGGTGAACATAGGTGTGCTAAACCCATCACAACGGGAATATAATATAATGTATAGAATAATGGGGATAGTCAGATAGTCATGAATGCATTTCACAAGGGAATTGCTTGGAATATGTTTGGGGACGTCGGTGTTTCCTTAGTAAATGGGTTTCGCATGTTCAGCATTTTCGACATCAAGTAGAGATAGCCCTTGCAATACGTAAAGACACGATTCAAGCATACTTCAATGTCGACTTGAATAGTGTAACTTCTTTGGTCACTAAAATCACATCACTTCCAAGTTTCATCCTCGCCTGGTTTCACCCCAATGACAAATCCTGAATTCAGGGACTTGAAGCAACACATCAATTGGGGGTTGATGTTCAAAAGGTTTGTTGAATTGCTGTCACCTTGCCGTCGATCCTTCATTCATTTTCTCCACTGCACGGATGTGCCCAGAATATATTATAATGTTTGCGCCGTGTAGCATTCTTCTTTCATGCTTGTTCAACGCCAGCGTGCCACTGCGAGAAAGAGAAAGCAAGAGTAAAGAATCAGCATAACCATGTAGAACATCGAGCTAGAGGTGGCAACGACAAGATTTCCAGAGATGTTCTATGTGTTGCTTGACTGATGCTGATGATCAACTCATGAGTTTGCCTCCTGCTTATCATCAGCAATTTCAGTATCATTATAATCTATTAATGTATATTAATGTTGCTATGACTATTTCTGCTGTATTCTGCTGTATATCTATGACTAGTCATCGTGGTTAGCGTCATCACCATCACCCTGACCGCAGGAGAAGCTCAAGACCATCCTTCCAAGATGAGCGTCTCGGCCCCGAAAAATGATGCTAGGCATGGAAGTCTGGTATGGAAGGTTCGTGTGAAGTGTTGCTGTAGGTTCTAGAAAAATTAGATATACAATTATATACAATTATGCCCCTGCATAGGGTCTGATATTGCTGAAATACTGTGATTTGAGAGGTATTTCTTGTGGATGGTGTTTCCGATTTTTGGATGTAGGGGAATGGGTCAAACATAGGTACCCCAAATTTGTTTTTGGGCCTTGGAAAACGGCCATTCCAATTACGGTAATCAGTGGGTTTTTCGAGTTTTTCACTACATAGCGCCCGTTGGGTTTGGATGTGGTGCTTTGAACAACGAGTTGTTGATGAAGTTTCCACCTAAGTGAAGGACCAAAAAATCCATGGAAAGATTGGAAAGCAGCAACTAGGGGCCTGAAGATTGAGACACGAACAGAGTGATTCTGATTTGGGTTTCACCAATCAATACTGGTATAGATAAACCCGTAAGAATTAGGACGTAGGTATGGTGGAATATATATTATATATAGCCACCAATATGTTATTCTGGCATATTCTGGCCATGGTCAGAAGTTTGATTCAAGCCATTGATTGGAGGATGGTCACCGCCTTCTACTTTTGGGGATTCTCATTGTGGGATGGACAACCATACCCCAAAAATTCCATCATTTGACTGTGGCAAATATGACTCCGATTTCAGCAAAATTAAAAATATGAAAAGGGTCCGAGTTTGGCCGAAGAATTGAGTGTGCCTTTCACTTACATCGAGTTGTGGTGCCAGAATCTATGGCGGAGATGCTATGATGTATCCATCCTCTAAGGCTCAATGGAGCTTGGTATCCCCAAGTTGAACTCATACCAGTGCATGTTGGAGCCGATGTCCAGCCTTCAAGCCTGCCTCAGGAGCGTTCAGTGAACGCGAGCTGAGAAAGGTGAAGAAGCCTCTGCCATTCTCTAGAAATAGTATGAAAATGTATGAAATATCTGAACTGGCAGATTCTCAAAGTATCTTCAATCTTCAGAAAGACACCCTGCCAAAAGGATTTGAATGGATTAGAAAAGAGCAGATTTTGCCATCATGTTTGCACCTAGTTTTGCCCCGGGGCAAACAGCGTGCTGCCGGGTTCATGTCGCATGTCCCAGCAGCACGACCTTATTGGGCCGCGCGAGACTTGTACAGATGTAGCCGGTGGTCCAGCACAAACCATTCCTTGGATTGAAAACACATTTGGGGTTTCCATAAATGGGGATACCCAAAAAGGGATGGCTTATAAGGGATCCTATTAAAATGGATGATGACTGGGGGTACCCCTATTTCCGGAAACCTCCATTTGCTAGAGCTTCTTCTGCAATTGGTGATCAGCTGTGTGTCCAAAGCCCAGGAGCCTCCAGGAGCCCCAAAGAATCTACCTGCTCTGATGTTGTTAAGGAAAGTAACGGCTGGCCCGAGGACAACCTCCTCTTCTATAATGTTGTACATTTTCTCCCAGATGTCCGAAATTCTTCGGCCAAAATGTTCACAAAAGCTATTTAGGCAATGTGCTGACAATGTGCATGTGGTGGATTGACGTTCGATTCCAAAGCTCAATTTTTCCAATTTCAATTGAGTGACTATCAACCAATGGGTTCTTTGGCATCCCCAAGTTTAGAAAGCTCCCATGTTGCATGACCATGGCGACCATGGCGACCATGGCAACATATGGCAACCACAAACCGCCGAAGGGCCAAATGCTTTCCGGAAACGTGGACATGTGGTTCGATGCGGTCACTGACTACATGACACTTCTTTCTGGTTGGTGGTTTCAAGAATTCCTTATTTTCAACATTTTTCAACCATATTTGGGATGATAATTACTGATTACTGCCTAGTGACTAAAACCACTAAAAAGTTGTGAGTAGATACATATCCGATACTTTGCTTGCATTACGTGTGCCTCATCATACTGGTACAAAAGGGTGAACTTTGGTGTTGCGTATGTTTTTGTGTCAAATTTCCAACAAACCTTGCCACTGTGAGACGCTGTGTAGCACTGAGCCCGTGAGCCCACAGCGATCAGATGACAACGACAGGTGTGGAGTCGTCGCAGACTTTGTGGCTTCGGGAGCATGCCGAAGTAGTAGCTGTTGTTGGAAACAATGCTAACTCTTTCCGTCATGGATTTTCTGAAGGTAATGCTCTTTTATGCTCTTTTCATTTTCAGATTGATTCAGAAAATCCACTTGTTTCCCCGAATTGTAAACAGTCTTATTAAAATGAGCTTTCCCCAAATGTGTGATTTTGGTCCTGGTTTGTTTGAAACGATTTGGGTAAAACTACTGGGACTAAGTTCTATTTTGGGGGACCCAATTCAATCAGCAACTCCGAGTCACGCTTTTCAGGGGTAAATGGAAGGGATTCTTCGTTGCATCGTTACCATTTGGTGGCTGGTGACTTCTCGGTGAATTTCAACATCCATTGCTTTACTAAAATTGTGGTACTGGCCACAAAAAAAATTAAGACTTAACCTCCAGGATATTGTTTGTATTACCCTTTTTGTCAGTGAGTGGCTTCATTTTGTTCGGACAATGATGTAATTACAGACTACTTTCATGTTGGATATTCCATATGTTCAAGCATGTTCAAGCTGCCGTAAGGATCCAAATCCCTCACATCTAAATCCACATGTTCTGATTCCTTTCTCCACTATGGCCATAGAAATCTCCACCCCTGGGCAGATAAGCTGGAGCGTAGAGCTTCGACTCGGCGTCTTGGCACATGAAGCCTGGTTCAGCCAGCGTTCACCAACGAAACTGGGGAGTTCACCCGTCATTATGAAGTTCACCAGCCCAAAGCTGGATTTCACCAGAGAATATGGATGTAACCAGCAAACATGGGCAATGAAAATGGGGTGTTCACCAACTAGACTCGGGATCAAGGCAGCCAGAATGGGGATTGAAAAGCAGCAAAAAAAGATTCAACCAACAAATATGGAAATGTCAACCAATCAATATGGAGTTTGATTGGTGATTTTCAGTTTCCAACCGACCTTGGTATTTTCCTTTCACTATGTTTGAGATGAAAACCACCAACCAGATATTGGTTGCCAAAATGTCCTTTTTCCATTGGCCTCAAAGCCCAATGGCCCAAGGCCAACGAATGAACTGCAACGGCGGCACGTGCAGCCCAGATTTTGCCCCGGGAAGTGGAAAGGGTTGAGACATATTCCCTGTGGAAAGCATTGGTTTCAGGGACATGTGCATTAAAACAATGCGTTATGTTTTCCTGAATAACAATTATTTTTATTCCAAGTACTGTGGATTCAATATTTGGTGGATATATTGACATATCACTGATATCACACTATAGATCACTATAGTGATAGTATATTACTAAATCCATGGTGGAATTTGCCTAGTAGTTCACATGGTTTTCAGTAGATGTTCCTGGAAATACTCTTGGATCAACCCACAGGATACATGGATCACGGGAATCATTGGAATCTGATTTACCCGGCCGGGTAAATGTTTACATAACTAGCTATGGAAAGATCCACCATGTTGAAAATGGGTAAATTAACTATTTCGACTGGGCCATTTTCACTAGCAAACTGTTTGTTTACCAGAGGATATTGCTTTTTGAGATTCCAAGAATACCAAAAATTCTACGAAGTACTGGTCGTCGGAGAAGTTGCCCGAGAACCGAGATGCCTCATTCATGAAGCCATATTTTTCCACGATGTATCCATTTTTAGGTGGTGATCAATCATGAGCAATCTACAGATGTCCACGTATGGAAAGGGTTTTGGTTCCGTTTCCATGTTCCACCGCAGCTTGGTGTCCACGGCATGTATTCTGGGCAAATTCGTTCGCAACCTCACTCCAAAATCCACCATAAAGAATCCATAGACTGATGGTTAGTGAGTGATAGTACATGTTGGTAAGGGAAGGTGCCTCTAGATTGGCTCATGGCATCTCAGTCTTAGTTCATCCTATCTTCCAGTTTGGGAAGGAGTGTTGATTTCCCAACAATATAGCATCAACATCAATTGATTTGCGTGGCCCAGGTTCCAAAGTTTTCTGACAGGGGGCCCCAGGACGCTGGCCAAAACATATTTTAATTTGATGATATTTCATGGTCAGAATATTTGGGTAATTATGTTTAGTCTTATGTTCAAATAGTTTGATGGTTTATTTTACTGGGCCTATGAGAGTCTATGACCACCCATGACCTTTGTTTTGGTTGAGAATACAATGGCAAACCCCACCCGAATCCATGGCGGATGCGTGCATGATATTTCGCTCGGTGCAGCGAGAGATTACCCAAGGGTACACCACTGGCAAATTGCCAAAACACAACAGCGGTTCTGTTGGCAAAGGGATTCTCATGGATTATCCGGTGAAAACTGCACAGTGCAATACTCGTTACCGCCAGACATTCCTCTTCGAACTCCAAGAAATTATTTGTTCTTCCGCGAAGCTTTAAAAAATTAGCGAGTGACGCCAGATGCTAAAAGGTACCTCATTATTTCATGCAAAAATTACATCTGAAGACTATCTGAAGCTAAAAGGTCCCTCTTCGCTGAAAAAAGGGTAAGTCTTCACTCAGTTTTTTCTCGTTTGATCTACTTGGTTGGACAATATCCTCTTGTTCTTGGCACCATGGGAAACCCCTCCTCTGACACTTTTCTGATTTGGAACTTCATCCCGGGAACTGCGCAACTTCGCGCTCATTGCTGATCTTGACATATCTTGACATACGTGAAGTTCACCATGACATAAGATGGTTCGAAGATTTATAGTACGTGTATATTCCGTATATACGAGTTTGTCTGAAATTGGGTACCTGCCAATTTGACGGTTGATCATCATTTTCCAGATCCCCTCGATAGAGGGATGGGGGGGATCTTAAGGGGGGGCGGGGGGGCCTTCTTCAGCAGGGGGGCGGCGGGGCCCCCGGGGGGGAGGCGGGC
>Ga0126342_10007593_pt1 | contig 19401 bp, 24 predicted proteins | sample Cyp1metagenome_FD_92528 | JGI IMG/M metagenome (GOLD analysis project Ga0126342, IMG submission 92528) | Coral microbial communities from Lord Howe Island, Old Settlement Bay, Australia - Cyphastrea 1 metagenome | ecosystem: Host-associated > Invertebrates > Cnidaria > Coral ... | reverse complement strand
CGAGAAAATCGTTTTCATTCCAGGCCATGCAGAAGCGTAGCCAGGCCACGGATGGTTCAAGCTGCTCAGATCGCTGGGGATTCAGCAGATTCGACCTGGGATCCCGGGGTCCAGGTCATGCGTGGTCCTGGTCCTCCCCGTTTGCAAGATGTCACAGAAGCTCGGCTGGTTGTCATTGAAAAAACATATTAAACACATCAGAAAAATAATGAAAAATCTATCTTCCAGGTGTAATCCAAGGGCATCGCCCCGATTTGGGACAAATTACAGTGATAGAACATCGAACATCAATATGATAATATGATGAAATATGCCGTATCACCTTGTCAGAGCTGCAAGAGAAAGACTCCAAGCCAACCTTTCTCCTTGGCCGATTTCCAGCTCGAGTCTGCAAAGCATTCAGCCACATTTTTTCCCGCTAGAACGATGCTGGAACATGATCGGAGTGATTTGTTGATGTGGTTTGTGGCTGGTGTTCTAGCAGATGCCAAGGAGAGCTCTGGACAGTGCCTCCTCCTTATGTGATCGCTGACTGGCAGTTGTACAGAGTAAGCTTTCGTGCTTTCATTTGGCAAGAGTCAAACTTATCAACCCCAAAATGGAGGGTCCACAGGCCCTGTGGTCTTGACCCATACTGTGGCCCATACCCATTTTTCGCGTTATGTCTGAGGGCCAACTCTGCAAACATCGTCACCGCACGGGCCACCCGTGCAAACATCGTCACCTCACGGGCCACCCATGCAGACATCGTCACCGCACGGGTCACTCTCTCGTGGAATCCTAGCAACTGCTCCCAACACTCAGGTGCCGGAATCCTTCAGAAGTCAGTGTTTGAGAACTGTTTGGTTTTTGTGATTCCTAAGTTATGAATATGTTTTGATCAGACTTGCCCGACACAGGCCGGCCGAGATGGGCAGATTGCTGGTGACGCACAGGCACGGAGAGCCACGGAGACACAGAGTTCGCATGTTTCGAAGCATCTCCTCTTGTATCCTCTTGTGCTATAATGTGCCCTTACCAATTGCTCATAACTACTCTAAGAACTTCTACCGGTAGCCCATGGCAGCCCCAGATACTTCCTTAGGCCAAGCAATAATTTCATCCCGCATCACGGGACCCATCAGCATAGCAGCACTCCATGGTGGCATTTTGAATGGGCGAGGCTCAACGGAACATGCACGCGATCGCAAGGAATTTGGTAGACAAGGGCCTGCTAGATCCCAGGAGCGTTGCGAATTTTGCGAATTTTGCGAATTTTGAAATAGCAATTCTTTATTTTTCTTTGTTTTTGCTAAAGCGAGACATCAATAGACATCACGTATCAGCAGTTCTTCTGCAACACACTTTACCCATCTTTACCCTCCAGGTGCAAGAATCCCATATCCTTGCGCGCGCTTAGGAGCATTCCTAATGGACTCTCAGAAATACCTGCGAACGATGTTGACATGCTGCTTGGCAAGCCTTGACGCTCCATTAAATTTCATTGATGCAGTCACAAGTCGCAAGTGTTTTGATAGTTCAACATTTTTCAACTGGTGACTGACAGTCAAAACGTGGTTTATCATGAGGTTGTCGATGCTTCGGCATCTGAAAGAGGTTGGAGAAAGCTCGAGGCTGCGTCCTGTTCACTACAGTCACAAGAAACGTTGAAGACGAGCCACGAGCCACTCACCAAATTTGCAACAGGTCATGTGATCTTGTAACATCATTCTTTGCATGCAGAAGGACTTGTTTTGTTTGACTTCCAGCGGGAATGTAGACCTTATAATACATATTTCTTGGATGTTACGAAAGCCAGCCGATAGGCTAGGCAAAGTTGTTTTCGCGAACGAAGTGAGTATAGGGGGTGTGGGGGGGGAGGTTGCCCAGGTGCACCGAAATCTCGATATCGGGTGGTGATAAGGGTGGCCAATTGAATTTTTTAGGGGGCATGTACCACTAGGCAATTTGGTGACGGTGGGGTTCGATTCTCCCTAGGTCCCCTGAAAACGGAAGGAAAAAGGTAGGAAAAACCAAGGAAAATGAAGGAAAATCGTTAAAAAACAGTGGGAGAATGGAGGAAAATGGTGGAAAATTGTGAAAAAACATTAAACTGGAAGAAAAAATGAATGGCAAGCTTGGAAAAACCAAGGAAATCGAGGAAACCGTTGGGAAAATGAAGAGGAAACTCTGGAAAAACCGTGGGAACGCAGGAAAAGGTTTGAAAAAAAACATGAAATGGAGGCAAGGCAAAGCTTTAAAAAAGCTAGGAAGATAGAGGCAAGAATATATTGAAAAAACTAAGGATCCGAAGCTCAACGAAGAGCAGCGTCCATTGGGGTTCGGAGCAAGACAGTTTGCAAGGGGATGAGGAGTGATACCGAGGAAGGAGTGGCGAAGGGTTGCAAAAAATGGAGGAAAATGGAGGAAAATTGTGAAAAAAACATTAAACAGGAGGGAAAAAAATAATGGCAAGCTAGGAAAAACCAAGGAAAACTGAGGAAATTGTTGGGGAAATGAGGAAATTGCGGGAAGGAAACTCTTGAAAAGCCGTAGGAAAACGCAGGAAAAGGTTTGAAAAAAAGGCATGAAATGGAGGAAAGACAAAGCTTTGAAAAAACTAGGAACAGAGGCGAGCATATTGAAAAAACTAAGGATCCGAAGCTCAACGGAGAGCAGCGTCCGTTGGGGTTCGGAGCAAGACAGTTTGCAAGGGGATGAGAAGTGATACCGAGGAAGGAGTGGCGAAGGGTTGCAAAGCAAGGACAAGATGGACAAGTGTGAAAAAAAAGAAACATGCATGCACCTTTCAGACGGCAAACTTGGATCATAGCCTAGGCTACAGCGACATTTCTTTGCAGAACCAAAAAGATTCCGGCTAGGGGCTGGCTTTCGTCCCCCTCCTCAGGTTCTGAGGTACTGCACCATTATTGCGATCTTGATAATTAAGTTATATGAATATGTAATGTGGACCAGCGTTTCGTCAATGCTTTGTTCATGTGGCATCTTCGTTGGTAACCTGGAAACAGGACTCACAGACCTCATCATATGGAGGAGCACATTGATCATACATTGTCCCAGAAAGTCTGTGAAAAGTGTGTTTGCACCCCTCGCCAGTCTATCCTTCCAGGAGCTTGGCCTAGGAAATCGAAGCATTATTTGAGTGTCGCTGCACACGCCTTGCGCGTGTGGAAATCGTCTCCAGCGAGATTCTGTAAGGAGAAGGGATCATTACATTCTGAGACGTTTTGAGTTTTGCGTTGTGAGAGAAGTTCACCAATGTTTCAAGTTCTGAAAGTTTTCTTGCTCTATTTGAGAAATCTTCAGGACAGCGACGCTTATTTTTGCAGCATTTTGCAGCAGCTATCTCAGATGCTCCTCTTTGATCCAAGAGATTAACTCGTGACGCGAAGTGTGATGACTCGTGATAGGCAGGGACAGAAAGGGACATGATAGGGAAATGTGTCTTCGCCCTTCCAGATGTTTTGAGGTTTTGCCCTTGAACTTGGGCAAACTTCTGAAAGCCGAAATTGCTGAATTTGGCACGAGCATTTTGCATCGCCATTGTCGCTTGTCTCCGAGCGATTTTCCGAAGGGCTTTGATCGAAAGGTTTACATCGACGTGTTAAGCCGTCGAGATTTGAGTGGTGCAGATCGCAGCCTGGCAGCTCAAGTGTTTTCAAGTCCTGAATGAATTCAGGATTCGAACCGGCGATTTGTTCAAGTGGCAAGATGTGGCATGTGGCAAGTGAATCAATGCAAGTGAATCACAATTCATCAAAATTCAACATATTATTGGAACAGCTTGCCGTAAACTTGAACAGGTCAGCCAGCTTCCAGGGTGTGCAGGCACAGCCATGGTTTTGTTTAGACTCAGACTTAGACTTCCTTTGCACATCTTTGCACTCATGGACCTTAACTTCTTTGTCCATCTTTGTCCGAAGTTGAAGAATGATTTGCCTGATGAGCTTGTGACCAAGCTGGCCTGTAGCACCTCCAAAATCATATATAGAATGGCAATGACTCAGTGTTCAGCAGCATAGTTCAGCGGAGTCTGCTTTTTTGAAGCGATGATCAAGTCGCGCTAGTCTCGATTTTTTTCGAGAAGTGAGTGCTCATCAGCTTTCAGTTAGCACCCTCACGGGATGGGCCAACGGATGCTGATTTTCCCTCTATTGCGACCTTTGAAATTCAACTGCATCAACTGCGAAGCCTTGTGGGCCGTCCGGGCAGCCAAATGTGCAAGCCCTTTTGGTCATTTGATCAATTGCTTCGCCACTATTTCGCCACTTCCTCAGCAATTTTGTGATGTTTTGGATTCCAGCGACTTTATATTTCAACAGCCTCGCTTGGAATCCTTACAGAGTTATGGCTCTGTTCAAACTCTGTGTGCCAACAGGGTGGTGTTCGCTTGACCGTTGTAGATTGACTTGCCATGACTTGCTTTGGTTCAACACGGTTCAACCGTTCAACCTTAACCATCCAACAAGTGACACTTGTTGCTGGCAAGTTGAGACCCCGGCAGCAATTCCCCCGAAGGGCGAAGGACACCACGCGGGCATAGGATACAGCAAAAAGAAAGCAAACAGCGAAGCAGTGCTTGAACGTCTCATTTTTCCAAGTTCAATGCACCATGCATGATACAACTATAGTATGTAAATCACTTTCCGACTTATGTAATTGTTCATGGGGTCGTTCAGTTGTTCATTCCGTGCTTGTGTTTTTGCGCGTGTGCCAATACCTGTTTGTACTGAGTGTGAATTGATTTCTTGAATCGCCCTCAGGCACTGATGTTCCAGTCGAAGGTGGGGTTTCCATAGCTTCTATTCCAAAGACCAGAAAAGGAAAGCAGAGCACTTGCAGCCGTCAGCTTATGTAGCTTGAAGCAGCGACATAAAGGCATGTTTGCAATCAACCTGGACGAGTAATAGTGTACAGTCGCTCGCAATGACCTTTTCAAACACAGATTGTCATGTGACTGATGACATCAGAGCAACTTGGCTGTATGGCCATTAAATAGAGAGACTGGCCACAAACCCTGCAATTGTTTGCCCACCTGCTCACATAAGGCCTCCTGCGCACAAATAGACCCACACACGCAAAGGTGTGTACAAACACACACACACAAACATGACAACAGACGTGTCAGATCATAGGTGGATACTGAACAGAATTTCTGATCTTCATGCCGCAATCCTCTGCTCTCAGTTTGGAGCTGAAAATTAAGATAGGTCTGATATGGTCTGATAGTCTGACGTGGTCTGATTGATACACTTCTGATGCTGACACGGCTGCTGTAGGCTGTCTTAATGGAGGCTTCTCATGCTCTAATGGACGAAGGCACCAAGCAAGTGCACATGTATCACGTGTTATTGCAGATTTTGTTGTAAGGATAACATATTATTGCCCGCACCACAAACGTATGATATTCACTGATTCACTGAGAATCAAAGAAGATAGCCAAGCTTTAGTCAAGGCCCAGGCAGTCCCTTTGGATCCCTTGGTGCTGGTGGAAGAGTCGCAGCAAATGTAGCCAGCAAACCATAATTAAAACACGTTAGATCACGTTAGAATACAGCATCGCAGGGTCTTCTGCGGCCATGCATTGCGCATGATGCCAAGTCGGAGAAAGCTGCGATGCTTTCTGCTTCTGCATGCGCTGCTTCTCGGATGTTTGGTTTTGGGGCCGCAGGCGTGGCTGGGTGCAACCCACCACACTACAACTGGGACATGTCGATCCGGCAAGGGCTTGCAACGAGTTGTGAGAGACTCCAAGCGATTGGACTCCGAGCTGTGGCCAGAGATGTTTGACTGGGTGAAAAGCACTGGTCTGGATACATCAGATATTCAGGTCAAAGTTGCTGCAACTGAGGATCTGGCCAAAGGGGAACTTGGGCTAGTAACCACAGCACCACTGGTAGCAGGGGATATCCTTGCTTGGGCACCCACTTCACTGCTATTGAACAAGGATAAGGCAGTTGATCTTTGGGGAGCATTGGTGGAAGATTTGTCCGACCGCCTTGCGTTGATTCTTCTCCTGGTGCAGGAGCGCTTCTTGCACGGCACTGCTTCGAAGTGGCACGTCTACATGCAGAGGCTGCCAGACTTCAACGGCGATGTTTCGGGTCCCAGCTTTCTTTGGTCAGAGGAGGAGATCTCCTTGCTACAGGGAAGTGATGGATATGGCGCAGCTCTTGCAATGTATAACACCATTGTTGATGAATATGAGTGGCTCAATGAGAATCTTTTCCTAAAGCATCCAGATACCTTTCCAGCTGAGACCTTCAGCTTCAAAAATTACTTGTGGGCTGCAGCCAATGTGGCCTCCAGGGCATATGGGGACGACCCATCAGGAACTCATCTTTGTATCGCACCACTGGTTGATTTTCTAAATCACAAAGCCGGCGCTTTGCAGCTCACACGCTTCGGCAATGGCATTGTAGCCTATGCGCACAAGAACTATGAAGCTGGCGAGCAGGTTTGGGTAAGCTATGGTGGGAAGAGCAATGCTGAGATTTTGTCTCAGTATGGATTTGTTGATCCTGATAACAGCCAGGAGGCAGTATACATCAGAGTCGGAGAGCATCTACCTGTAAAGTCCAATGCACAGCTCGAACTCATCAGCCAGTTGCTTGAAGATCAGGATCCCGCCACTGCGATCTTTCGCATCTCGCGAAAGCCCCGAGAGTGGGAACCAAAGTTGATGCCAGTCTTGAGAATTCTGGCAAAGAAAGATGACTTGCCACAAGACGCAGAAGAGATGATTCCTCGACAGGAACCAGAACTAGAGGCATCTGCGTATGAATTGCTGCAGCAAGGTTTGAAGACGCGAGAGAATGAATATCCATTCTCTCTTGAAGAGGACAAGAAGCAGCTCGACAAGCTGGAGAAGGACCCCCCTGCCGATGCTATTGGTGATCGATTGACCCTGGCCTTAAAATTACGCATCTCAGAACAAGAGCTGTTGGAGCTTGTGATGGCATATGCTGGTGACCAGGCGTTGCGTGCCAAAGCCTAAAAGGGCTTGCAGGAACGAAAAAAGATGAAACAAGTGGACACATCAGTTCTGACTATGTAGTTCATGGGCATCAACAGGAATATGTCCATGACAAGAGCATTGTTGACATTTTCAAATGTTGGATAATGTTGGCATATGCAGGAATATGCCCATGGCTCACGTTTCAGCAAGAGCTCATTGACTGTTGATGGGCTCCCAGCCACGGCTGTTTCACAAACTTAGCCCGACCAGCCTTATCATGTTACAGTCGGCCAGCTCAACAAGATCAATCTGTAGAGATGTTCAGTGACATAAATGTTCAACAAAAGTTTTTGGTATCTCTATAATTCATACCATTCGATTCAATATTCTGTTTGTGAATCAATCGCAAGAACGTATTGATTGACACCCCAACCGCAACCTGCCTTAGACAACAACAATCCCAAATCTGATCCACGTTGACGCCTCGCCGTGTCTTTTGCCAAGAGCTTGGATTGTTGCTTGATCATCAATCCTGATCCTTTGACATCCTTTGACATTGTGGCCAGTGTTGACTCAGGAGACTGTCAAGATGAGTGCCAAGCTTTGTGTGCAATGACAAGCAGCTCTGTTCAAGATGTTTCAAGATAGATTATCAGACTGACTCGGCTGGTCCTTGAAATGGGTGATGATTCGGTCCTTCAGGTGGTCATCACACGCTTCCCAGCACCAAGCAGCTGACGACACGAATGGCCTCTAGCGGTCGCAACTTGCCTGCCAAGGCAGCACGGGAGGAAAATCAATGATTTTCTTGTGTGGAACTATGTGGAACTACTGTAAACCATGTTCATCCATGTTCATTATGTCATTGGCATTTGGGCACAACCATCTCTTGCCAGCTGGATTCTTAGAGGATGTCATAAATATTATAATGTTTATTGGGTTACGAATGCTTTCCCAGTGATACCAGTGCAAGGGGGCAGGTTCAAACCTCTTGCAGGCGCAAACCATGCAGAATCTGCAGCATATATTGGCAGCTGCCAAGAAGAACAAGCCCGTGACCCGCGTGCGAGACCCAGCTGGAGGAGTCATTGTGGAGCTTACAGAAGAGAATTCCAAGCTATGCCAACCAAGATGCGTTTCTTTGAGTCATGTTGTCCTGATTTGATACCAACTCAACACTCAACTCTGCACTGTGTGCACTGCGTGTCCATGGAAAGATTGGACAGTCAGCAGAGGTAGAGAATGCGCGGATGTTGAGGGCAAAGTTTACCGAGCTGCAGGCAAGCACCGGGAACCGCCAGAAATTTCTGTTTCCAAGATTCGCTTGGGCTCCAGGATTCTCCTGACGGAGCAGATTTAGATCCGCTGACAGTCCCCAAATGTGTGGAGCAACTTGGCTTGCGTTTGTTTTTTGGTTTTCAACTTTGACTGGTGGTTTCGCAGGTGAGTAGAGAAAGAGCGGATCCTATTCATATTCATGAAGTCATAGTTTTATCAGGTTTTTATCATGTTTAATCAAGTTCTACCGTGAAGTTCTAGCCTTGCAACAACTGTGATTAAATGCCAGGTGCAATCACTGTGGCTGGCCAGTCTATCCTCGGGAGTCCAAGGCATCACGCGGTATCCTCCCATATCAATCCTATATCCGCAATATGATCGTCCAATAGGTCCAATATCAATCCAATATAAATCCAATATCAATCCAATCTTGATTCCATATCAATTCCATATCAATTCCATATCCTCCAATCTCGTCCAATCATGACGAGACCATACCTAGTCATACATAGTCTACATTTTCCATCATGTTCCCGCTGCGGTGAGCAGCATTTGTGCGGAGCATTTCCAGATTCCACGTGGGGCACGACATGTTCACACAGCTTATGCGGATGGATCATCGATTTACCAGCTATTTTGCTATTTTTGATGTTGCCCAGGGGTACAGAATTTTGACACGCCCCATGTCACAGCAGTTGTGGGAAGCAGATGGTAGGTAGCAACCAAGAAGACCTTCGCACGAGCGACAAGCTCAGCAGTTCTGAGTTGAATCTCACTTGTCACCTTGTGCCATTCAGCAGTCAAACATGCACATGTGGCCAAGGCCGGCATAGATAGAGGCTCGAAAAAGGAGGAGGAGGCGCATGGCCTTCAATGTGAATTCAATTAAATTCATGTGTCGATATGCACAAGCAGATACAAGCGGACACATTCAACTGTGATATGAACTTTTGTGTTTGTGGAAGGCCAAGCGGCGTGCAGCCATCCAGGCAGCTATAGATGCCGGAGAGGTGAGGACGTTTTTTCCTGAAAAGATACATGCTTTTCGACATGCATCATTTGCATAGTCACTGGGCTTCAGGAAATTCCTGAAGAACTGCTCAGACAAGGAGAACCTGAAGGGTCTGCAGCCCGTATGATACCCGTATGATATCTGATATTGCATGAGACCCTCAGGGAGATTCCGTATGATCCAGCTGAGGCCAGCTGCCAGTGAAGCAGATAGCAGAGACACCGTGGAGCGCATGGCAGATCAGCTCCAGGAGTTGGAAGACCGAAACCAGCAGCCCGATGCTCGGGAGCCTCACCCAGCCCCAGCGGACCCAGCGGACCCAGCGGACGGCAACCCTCACGAAGTCTCCTAAATCTCCTAGATCTCCTAGATCTCCTAGGCCGATGACATTGATGACTCATTGATGACTCATTGATAATATTGATGCCATTCTGAGGTTGGAGAAGCAGCTGGAGGATTTGGAGAATCAATCCAAGACACTAGTGGTACAAACCTGAGAGAAGGAAACTACAGGAAGCTTACATGTGGAAACATGTGGATGCATTTGATACAGTAAGAGCACTGCTACATGAAGCAGAGTTCAAAGAGATTCAAAGGGCTTTGCAGCACAGTTAGAAAGGATTCCAGAGATCTCCAGGGTGCCTTGTGATGCTTAGGACGAGCGCGATAGACTTCAAGAAGAGCTTGACGATGCTACTGACAGGCCATTTCCTGACATGTTCCAACATGATTTGGCAAGCTTTCAGGTTTTGATGTGAAACACAGGGGAATGGCCGAAAAATGGCCTTTGCAGGATCGAGTACATGGAAGAAGCAGAACAAAGATGGCGAGACAAGGTTTCAAAGGCGGCTGATGACTTTGAGAATCTTTCAAATATTTCTTGCTGCAGCTTGATTCTGCTGAATCTGAAAGCCTTTGCTTTGCCAGTCTCGGATTGAGAACGACCGCCTCCTCCAGGAAATTGCGCACTTAGTACTACTTAGTTGACTTATGTTGACTTAGTCTTTTTGCCCATGTTGGATCAGTTGGAGCAGAGCAGAAATCCATGCAGCCGCAGTCCAGAACGGAGTTGAGCAGCGCCACATTTCAGCGATTTCAGGAGCTGGAGCGATCGAGCTTTGTCAGCTCAGACCGAGAAGGTGGTCTGATTGCTTCGCTGCTAGTTCTAGACCTCAGATACGATGGTGGAAGTGAGATTAACTGAGCAAACTGCAATTACTATAAAATTATATAATAATTATAATATATATGTATGTATTTAATATTATATCATATACGTATAGTTATTCTATTCCTTGCAAGTGAACATATGAAATCTTTGAGGCGAACGTGAAGATATTTGGATTATTCAATACTTCTGAGCATTTGATACTGAGGATGCCAGACAGCTTAGGGAAGTGATCGCCGTGATGAAGCGGCGGAGAAGACTCATGCTTTTCCCTTAGCTTTGTACGTCCTTTGCCTCTGCCATTCGTGATAGAAGACATAGATGAAAAACTTGGCTCAAGACAACAATTCATCATCATTGTACTGTACTTATCGAAAATATGCTAGTAATATTCCAGTCCAATATTAATACCTCTCTCCCCAACATCCCCAGTTGAAGCCAGGCTCGCCAAGATGCAGAATGAGCTGAAAAAGCCTTGCTGGCCAATTAGTTCTTGGACATTGTCATGTGACAACACTTTGGAAGCTAGTGAGTGTGCATAGCTTGAAATTAGATGCTGTAGCTGACTGTCACATGGCAGGAGACAGGAAGAAGATGAGGTCAAGACAGTGCTAAATGCCTGGAAAATCCGCATCATGAAGGCACCTTGCTTTGTTGGATTTTATTGAAGTCTGCATGCATTACACACAGTTCAACGGACAAAAGCCTCAAAATGATGCATGTTGTGTGGCAGCATGTAGCAGCTATGAGTTCCAAGAGCTTCTCACTCTAACCTTTGCAGGAAAAATTCCAGAGGCAACTGGACGATCTGGATGCCAGACGGAGGAAGGAGGTGCTTTGCATTGAAAGCTGGATATTATGTTTACCGTAATCATCGGTTTAATCGCAGGTCGATCTATGTTGCAAGGCGTCCTAGACATTCCATGGCAAATCCTGACGCCACTTTACTTTGAAGGTTCGAGAGCTTCAAGAGCAACTGCTGGCCGATCGTACTCACATCAGTGGACTTCAGGTCCGCTTTGTCAGCCAACTCTCATGCCACCGCACTTCGCAGATGGCCAGAAAGTCTGAAAGCAAGCGGAGTTTTTCAATGTTTTTCTCTAACTTTGCAGAGAAACTCTCAGATGCAGACCCTCTGGAAGTGTTCGGTCGCAATCTGACAGGCTCATGTGGAGCAGCTCCGTGGAAAGATTCGCCAAGCAGCTCACCGGATGATTGCCAGGGCCCCAGCCGCCCCAGCCTGGCATCAGGGTGAGGCCGCTATCTACGGATTTTACCATGACATTACCATGATATTGGCCATATTTTATTAGCTCAATTTACTGCACCTGTCACAGCCTGTGCACTTCCTTTCACCAGATTTGATGCCATACTTGTCAAGTGATTTTTGAATGCGATTGCAGCTGCAGATCTGATGTCAGGAACGATCGCTTAGCTCCAAAGCATGGCCCTTCGCACAAAGTCATGCTGGAGCCTCAGGATGTTTGCAGAGGTATCCAGTATATTTTCCGGAATCCTTTCATCTCACAGCAAGTCATGTGAGGTTCGAAACCCTTGTTGATTGATGATTGTACTCGTAGATGATTGTAGGGTCTTCTACTATCCAATGTACTAGGGATGATCATGAACCCTGCACTGGGAATCCCTCCAAGGCTCTACGTGCATGGTGCGGAATCCATCCAAGCCTGGTCCTGGAGAATGAGTTGGAGCGAACGCGCAAGAAGCTAAAGGAGCTCAATCCACCAGAGCTTGGAAACGTTTTTCCACGATGCGTTGCTGGGGGTTTACTCAATGTGGATGAGATTCCCATCGAAGAAGGGAGAAGTGGGTACTCCTACTAGGACAAGGATGATACGAGACGGATTCATTTCGATGCCCACCAGGAGACTGAAGAAGCTTTGGTTGAAGCCAACTTGCGTACCATGCCCAGGATGTGGAAGACATATTTGGGTCACAAAAAATCCCTGCAGAGAATGGATGTGTTTGGCACTAGCTGCACCTAGCTGGTCGATGATCTGCTTCTGTCATAGTTTCAAGGCTGTGATGCTCTTCAAGCTGATCTTGACAAGACAATTGGAGAGAGAGATGCACTGGAGCAAAGGCGTGAAGCGCTGTTTGGATCAATTTGGTATGTTTGGTAGTCTGTGATTGGTTGAATAAAGATGTGAAAGGATCATGAACAAATGAGTAGATTCCGACAAAAAGTTCAAGAGTTTTGTTTTGTAAGCAGTTGTCATTTGCACTTGCAGGATCGATGGAGTTCTGGCGGAGATGGAATACATCAAGGAGGTTTGTCAGTCTTGCCGAACCGATACAAGATTTGGGTTTGTCGCAAAACAGGGTACCCCTAAATCTAGTGGTATCCAGTGGTCAATCATCAGTATCCCTGTTATTGTCACCATTTTGAATCCATTTTGGGGGTATACAACGTATAGGGTAATTTGCAGAGTCCCAGCACCCAGCTGACAGCTGCAGGAAGCAGGCCTTGATGAAGAGTCCATTGCCAGAAGAAAAGCTGCTCAGAAGGCTCACGAGGACAGCGTCTTCAAAGAAAAATAAAGACTCTTCACTAAATTCAGCTAAGATCTGCATGCTCATCGATGATATTTGATGATCATTGATGATTGTGGATGCATTTTTGCAAACTTTCTACTGTATATATTTTTCTTTGCATCCGTCGGCCAGGATGAATGGCATCGCAGACTCAAAGAGGCTCGCCTTGGTTTCGCCCTGGTTTCGCCTTTGTTTCCCGGCGATGTGATGCGATGGTCAGGTGCAGGACAAGCTAGATGAGCTGCAAGAGAAGTACGACAGTGAGACGGAGCGCCTTGCGCATGAGTCACACGTGTGCTTCCCTTCATCAGTTCATATAGTTCATCATACAGGGGATTATTAGGGTAGATATGGGTAGATGAACAGTTGAACAACGGTAACATCACAAACAAACTGGAACAACACTGGATCCTCTGACTTTGAGCGGCCAGGAATCACTTGCCAAGCAGCTCAAGGTGCCAAGAGTTTGCAATGTTTGCGTGGCGCTACTTGTACAGTTTTCGATGGGTTTCTGCTGCCTTGAAGCCACCAGACTCTAGAAATGCTGTACTATGCCGTAATGTACTGTAATTCTATGTAATATCAAGTATGTAATCATATTGCTTCGTACTATGCCAATTGCATGAACTGTGATTCTTCAGGCAGTGCAATCGAAACTTGCGATCACACAAGATGCTTTGAATGCAACCTCAGCGCGCCCTGGAAGTGGGTCTGGGAGCCGAGTTGGCACTCCGAGTTGGGTTGTCACAGCTGCCACTGCAGACGGGCACTCTAGGGATCCCATGGTATACATTGCATAGCAATGCATACTATCAGGATTCGTCATATGGACCCAATATATCAATGTTGATATATAATATATTACAAGATATCACAATATTAATATATATTAATATTGTATGTTACAATACTATGTTAATCTATGGTATATATTCATATATATATATATAATAATATAATATATATATATTCATTTATTGGATGTGCACGATCTTGTATGCCAGAGCTGCAGAAACTTGCCCAAGGTCGGATCCAGATGCCTTCCGGGTGGTTCCCAATGGGCAAGGAATTCTTTGCTGTGGCTGTTCCTTGGCAGGGAAAATTGGTTCACATTCCGTGAGCCCATTTTGATGTCATTTGATGTCTAATTTTTCCACTAAGTATGCACTTATTTGCTACAGCAAAGCCACTCTATTCCTTCACATCGTTCACCTGAGGTTTAAAGCAGATTGTTCTTCGAGATGTGACGCAGCGTCTTCAGCTCTTCCGCTTTACCAGAGAACACAGTCTTAGCAAACAACCACTGCCACTGGGCCGGTCTGAAAAGCACCACGCCATGCCACGTCCATGTTCCAAGGCCCTTGCCTCCCAAAAGTGCGATGAGCGCATCAACGCCGGACCTGGAGACGGCCGATGGCCCGAGAGTAGCCATTCTACGTGAGTCTATGGATGATTTGTCAAGAAGATTCTGTAAAGGACCAAGGACCAAGGCCATCAACTCCCACACTGTATGCAAATAGACTGTGGTTTTGAATGTTTCCCCTGTCCAAACAATTTCTGAATTTAGCTGTGGAAGTTGCACACCTCTGTCTTCAGGCAAGACGCGCATTCTTCAAGAAGGCACGCCAACTTCTGCTCTACTTGAACAACTGTCAATACTGGGTCCATGGAACATTGCTTAATACTGCTTACCAGGCAGCATTGCTACAATTGTAAGGCAATTTTGGCAAATCCCAACAGCAGCACTTCATGAAATTTTGATGAAACACTTGACGCCTGGGTCGCTGCATATATTTTGGCCTCACCAAAACCAGGGCCTTGGTGGAAGACTTCAGCAAGATGACAAGTCTTCGACCTAACTCCGCCCCGGACCGGAGCGCAACTTCCTGTTGAGATCTGCTTAGATCTGTTGAGATTTGCAGTTCAGTCACGTTTGAGTTTGATCACTTTGGCAGACCCAGGTTCCAGAATATGGTGTGGAATGATGCCAAAGATCCATATCGCCTTTCGAAGCCCGCGCGACAGTTTGAGATGATGCAAGTCCGTGAACTTCCCGGAAAGTGATGATGGTGAGTCAGATTGATGGTCGATGGTTCTTGCTCTTTCATCCATGGTGCCCCTTCCTCACAGGCTTGTTGCGGAGCCAGAGTTCCAGGTGATTCGAGAACCATCCAGAAGCGAGCCCAGCATGATCAACAATGCGAAAGCCAGTCATGCAAATCAAATCCGCTAAATCTAATCACATCTAATCACCAAGCCAAGCATTGAATCATTGAAAGTGTTCAAGCGCTCTTGCACACAGGTCTCGTCTCCCAGTTTCACACCATGTGGAAGCACAAGATGTCATGGTGTCATGGATCAGCTCTGTTCAGGGATCAGAAGCATGTTTTTGTTCCAAGGCCCAAAGCCTGATGCTTCTCCACGACCAGGCAAGGTCAAAGGGATTCTGTGGAAACGAGGTGAAACGAGTCTGGAAGTCCATCTTTGTCAGGTCTTCCTGCCTTGAAGTCGAAATCTGGACTTGCTGAATCCTAAGCCAACCGTATAAAAGAATTGCAAAGAGGATGGGCTTCACGTGCAGAAAATGATGAAGATGTTCCATGATATGATACACTGGTAGCTTCAATATCTTTTATTTGCCTTGACAAGATTGAGATTGACAACAGATCTTTCCGAGGTTTCGTTGAAGAGTTCAATGAGAGACTTCAGGCCCTCCCGACTGCGACAAAGAGAAACACTGCAAAACCCGTGGACATAGCTGATACGGATTTTCCTACAGCTGTTCACGTGTGTTCATGACAAATTAGGTTTTCTTACTGCACATGCTGCAAGGCCCAGATGCTTCAGATAGCACACAAAAAAACAGGCGCTGGCGAAGTGTTTGTTCAACCTGTCTGGCAGCCTTTTTGAATGCAAACATCGCAATCCCCATGGCTCATGTTCATGTTCGATGTGATTGCGCCAGGCGTTCGAAGTGGCAGAGTGCTGAACTGCTGCCTCTCCACTTGTGAACAGGTCATACCAGATCCACCTGCAACAAACATTCCTGTGCTTCCGCTTCCTCGAAGAGGAGCTGTACCAGGAGTGCTTGAGCTGGTCACATGAGAAACCGTTTCCTAATGATGACTATTATGCGGCAAAAAACGGAACTTGTATGTTTTGTTGTTTCTGTTTCTGCATGACTTACATGACTCGTAGTTCATTTCCAACTGCTGACATGTGTCCCGCTTCGGAATCATTCTCCGCGGTGCTGGCTGCAAAAGCACCTCAGCAACCACATGCAGTGAGCGGTGCGGGTGTTCGTTTTGAAAACGTTGGTTGGTTTGCTATGTTTGCTAACCACAGCTGGTTGCTTTGTGCCTCAAATTTCGGTACAGTGGCGTTCATGCAGACCCTGAAGCCATATTAGTCCATATGTACTTGGGTGTCATGTGTGCCTCGGCTCAAGGTGTTGCTGTGTGCAGCCAAATCAAAGTGGAATGACATAGACCGTGTTTGACTGTTTGCCCTTTTCGTGACAGAAGTTTGCAGAAGTTTGGGCAGTTTGGGCCCATGGGAAGTGATGCACTCCCTTGTGACTCTGGGATTTCTTTGTTGTTGGAGTTACCTTTGGGACGAAAAGAATCCATCAGTGTGAGATCCAGCGATTTGGGCAGCAAAGTTTGGTCAGCCTTGCAAACCTTGTCGGCCATTCATCGTTTCAAGCTGGATGGCTTTCAGTGTTTGAGACCGGATGGCCATCCTTTGGACTTTCATGAAAAGCTTTCTGCGCAAGGATTGCGGGATGGTTCTAAGCTGCATGTGCGAGAGCAACCAAAGCTTCGCAAACACGAGACTATTGTAGTGAACAAGGAGGACTTCCAAGATGCAAAAAGTGGCAACACTGAGAGGTTGCAGATTGAACCACACTTGTGGAGTCGAGAGGATCGGGAAGTCAAAGCCACAGATTTGAAGCAGAAAGCCAATGATGTTCTGAAAGAAGGAGGCTATCCTGAAGCTCGAGAGATATACTCTGCTGCTTTGGCATGGCTGCCCCCCGAAGATTCAGATGTCGAGCTCGTGGCCGCGCTCTTTGGAAACAGGGCACTGACGCATTTAAAGCTTGAGAGATGGGAGGACGCCAAAGCAGATGCAGAAAAGTCCTTGCGGCTTTTGCCCGGCAATTTGAAGGTCGAATACCGTTTGGGATTGGCGGCTCAAGCGCTTGGGGACCTTGGTGCAGCCGAACAAAGCTTCAAACATGTTCTGGAGAAAGATCCTGATGATCGCGTCGTGAAACATGCTTTGCTGAATGTACAAAACAAAATGGCCAAAGAAGCACAACGGTCTTCCCGAAAGCCGGTGGAGAAGGAGACTCCAAAGGGGATGAAATGGCGATTGGGCATGTGGCAGCAAGGATTTAAACTCCCAAGGCTTCAGCATATTTGGAGAGATTTGCACACAGGGACATCTACAAGTTCTAGCTGCGCTCTTCCAATCGATCATGCAACGGCCCTCTCACAGGCTTGGCGGCATCAGCCGCCATTGAATCAGTTCTTCCACAATTCTCTGACTGAGATGGAAAAGACTGGACCTTTGCACGTCATTGTGTTGGGAACTGGCAACATGGCAGCTGTCAAAGCATCCGCAGATCTTCGGGGAGCTCGGTTTCGCAATGTCACGGTGCTTGAGCCTTCCAAGATGTTGCTGGGACTGGCAGAGGACACCCTGCGATCCAACGGATCCAACGGATCCAATCTGCGCTTTGTCCAGTCACCTGGGCAGCTGGACTCGGAGTTTTCCATCCCAGCTTCAGTATTCCCAGATCCCCCAGATCCACAATCCATGCCCCATTCAAATGAAACCAATGAAACCAATGAAACCAATGAAACATGTGTTTTGATGTGCGACCGCCTTTCGGAAGACCTGGTTGGTGAGAGGCTGATCTCCACAATGAAAGCGGGAAAAGATGCAGCTCGACGTCTTGGCTCAAAGGTGATGTGTTTGCCAGCAACAGCTGAGTTGGTTTGTGCACCCTTGGAACTTCGATGCGTCGAATGCTTGGGTTTCGACACATCAAAAGCAAATGCACTGAGATTCACAGCTCATGCCAAAGATGTGCCTCCAGCAAGTACGCGAGTGTGGAAGTGTGAGATGTGTTCATGGCGAAATGTGCCACAAGCCAAAGCTTGTGAACTTTGCCGTGGGACACAACGACAACGCTCCGTGGTAGATCAACATCGAGCACGGAGGCAAGACTCTTCTGGATGGTGGCCTTTGGACTTAGATACAGAGGCAAAACGAGCCGGTGAAAACGGATGCATTTGTCGCTTGTGTGGGAAAGAGCAGATCGTGTGTTCCTTCGATTTTAACGAAGCCACCTTTGAACAGCAATGCTTCGTGCTGGACCGAACGTTTGAAGCCAAAGTACTACAACACTGTCATGTGAATGCCATTGCTGCATGGTGGCGCTTGAGAGGCCCCAGTGGAGCCATTGTGGACACAGGTCCCGAAATGGCTGGGAATCCCTTGTCATGGCCTGCCAAGCGCCAAGCGGTATTCTACTTGGGCTATGAAGTCGGTGTTGAACAGGACGAAGTGCTGCGGTTCCGGATGCAATTCTCAGATGAAAAGTCGCGCATCCACTTTGAGATGTTGGAGCCGCGGTTGGTGGATCGCATGGGTTTGATCAAATTTCACATTGATATTGTCAATGAGAAAGTTCTCGAAGAGCTGCATAGTAAACTTGACGTCAAAACCAACAGGCTTTCTGTTGACATGAAAAATGATGCGGGTGGCGGAAGTGGCGCACCATTGCAAAAAGCATTGAAAAGAGGAGATAAGCTTCTGACGTTTGGTCCATTTGATCTTGTTCCAGACACACTCACAGAGGATGTTTGGAAGAGAGTGAGAGACCGCTTGGAGCGCCATTCTTCGCGTCCAAAGCGCGGTGATCAGCCCATTCGCTGTACGTTCCAACACGGCGTTTTTGAAGGCACTCGACGTTGGCCCTTGCCTACGCTGTGCGACGGTGCGATCATTCCGCGACAGCCATCATTCTTCGAGCATTTTGGGCTCTCAGTGACATCCTACTTGGCACTACTGGAGTGCCTTGATAGCACAAATGAACTTCTCAGACTTTTGGATGCTTCTGGGATCATTGTTTCGCCTTATGCCGTCGATTTGTAGACATGTGACATCATGTGACATTGTTGTATCTTCATGTGTATAATATATATATATATATCCCCGATCGAATTTCCCTTACAGAATGGAAGGTGTCGACCCTCTTACAAATGGTTTATATGGGGTCATTTTGTATTTACAACAAGGTCCCTAACCAGGCCTTTTTGTAACAGGGCACCCAAAAGGCAAAGTTGTGGATTTTCAAGTGTTCATTTTGTAAGAGTTTTGAGGTGCAAAGTCATTTTATAAGACCATCGAGTTTGTCTT
>Ga0126342_10007592_pt1 | contig 19402 bp, 17 predicted proteins | sample Cyp1metagenome_FD_92528 | JGI IMG/M metagenome (GOLD analysis project Ga0126342, IMG submission 92528) | Coral microbial communities from Lord Howe Island, Old Settlement Bay, Australia - Cyphastrea 1 metagenome | ecosystem: Host-associated > Invertebrates > Cnidaria > Coral ... | reverse complement strand
TGCAATCGAGTAGATTTTGAGAAATCGAGGGTGGTTTGAGGGAAATGCAAAAATGCAATCAAGTAGATTTTGAGAAATCGAGGGTGTTTTGAAGGGAAGTTCAAACAGAAAAAAACTTTGATCGCATTTTTCGGGTTGAAGTTGTTTTGAGTTGAAATTGGGTTGAATTTGAGTTGAGTTTGAGTTATGTTTGGGGTGGTATAATGCTAAGGAGAGAGAAATGATTCAAGCATGTTTGGGTACATTGAGACTGAGACTAAATTTTGAGTAAGTGGCTCTTGTGAAGTGTTGACATGCATTTCGACTGCGCAGGCTGGCACAAGTAAAGTGTGGTCCTAGGTTCTGGGCCGCAGCATTTTCTTGTAAATTTCCGTAGAAAGTGGCTCTTGTGACATGTTGACGCGCATTTCGACTGCGCAGGATCGCACAAAGTGTGGTCCTAGGTTCTGGGCTGATCATGCTCATCCTCCTCATCCCCATCCTCCTCAACACATATCATCCTCAACAGCATCATCCGCAACATCATCATCACTATCATCATCATTATCATCATCATCATCATCATTATCATCATCATCATCATCATATTCATCATCATCATCATTATCATCATCATGATTGTCATCGTTATCAGTCATCATCATTATACTAATAATAATAATAAGAATAATTATTATTATTTTACTATTATTATAGATTATTATTTTTATTTTTATTATTATTTTCATTTTTTAATATTACTATTAATTTCACAATATTAACAATAATTATTTTTGTAATAATAATCATAATCATCATACTAATACTAATTATAATAATCATAATATATCATAATCATAATCATCATCTTAATACTAGTAATAATGATGATAATAATAGTAATGATAGTAATAATCATCATCATCATCACCATCATCATCATCATCATATTCATCATCATCATCATCATCATAATCATCATCATCATCATCAGCATCAGCATTATCATACATTATCCTCCCACCCCCCCCCACACTGTTTGGGGTGTCTTGCCGGGATGATTCTTTATTTGTGTACATTTGTGTAAATATGTCATATGATGCCATTCATCATCCCGAGGCCATCTTTTGCTTCGGCTCAGCTGCTGTGAACGCCCTCATCGAGTTCTTTCGGGCCCGCGACTTCAATCAGATACTCGTCAGACTAAGGGGATGATGGGTTAAGCCTATGGGAACCCCAAATCTGGAGATTTTGTCCAGCAACACCCTTTTAGATTTATGTAGCCAAAATCAGGAAGCAACCAAAAAACTAAAGATGAGGATGCAAGATACGAGCAACCAGGCAAGTGGGCTTAGAACTGTCTTAGAGACAATGCTACTTAATTTCCCACGGGCAAAGAAAGACCAGAAGAACAAATATAACAACATATTGAATTATATTGACATATATTTCATTTATCATCTAAATGGTTATATTATATGAGATTTTTGTAAAATTGCAACTGGTAGAACAACACAGGCGAAACCTTTGACACATGGCCTGTGGTCGTCTCATGTTTTCTCAGGGTTGGCTTGGCCGCCCTGTCCGGGATGGGTGTGGTGGTGCTGCTGTTCTTCACCTTCAAAGTGACTGGGCACCACCTCGCAGGATCATGGCTTCACGGAGAGTGCTCCCAAGCTGCCTCTTTGAATCTATGCAGCATGTTGCAGTCCAAATATCGCCCGGTACGCTATATTTAGTTACATTTGGTCATTTGGTGTCATGTTTGTTTGTGACATGTTGTTAAACACTCCATACATGCAGCGCATGGCTATGTATCACAAATAATTGTATATTTGGTTGGCGGTGTCAAACATGTTTTTTTTCAACAACAGAAATGGGAGGATTATCGCAAGTGACTTTCGCAGATTTTGCAGGGGTCAAAACCACCAATCAATAGGATATATAGGTTGGTTTATAGCCCCACTAACTAGTTTGATATATCTACCATACACAGTTACCTTAGTCATAAACCAACTTAGTATCTTCAAATACCCTCTGATAATTTCACAGTTTCCCAGAATGGGGCATTTTGTTCAGCTTGGTAAATCTTCGAAGCTTGGGCCAGACGGAGCAACGTGAAACGTTGCCGGTCGGCGATATTAGGTGAACCTTTTGGCCACCTTCCACGGAAACTTCTTCGTGACTCCCTTTGCATCTCGGAGAAAGAAACGACGGGACACGAGCTCCACGAGGTACCGGCAAATGGTGGACAAAAGAAAATGAAAATGCTGGGGAGAAGGGTAAGTGTCCTCAACAAATAGTTATATTGATGTTTATTTACATTTGATATATATATAATGATATATATATATAATGATATATATATATAAGTGCGTGTTCAATTTAAATATCATTTTTATCCTCATAGATCTACTTATAATTTCACCAGATTTCGCCAGTCATCCAGTGATCATATCGCCCATCGCCACGGGCTGTTTGTACCAAGGCGCAGTGCATGGGTAGAGGCGTGGGCCTCTGGGGACCCTGGACGCCCGAAATCATGGGCTTTATGAAAGGTTAATTGACCAATGTTAGCTATCAACTAATGGTTAGTTTAATATGGGTTAGTTAAACCATCTATTATTTGGAAGGTAGTTAATGAATCTGAACCATCACTAAGCATGATGAACCTGAACAACCTATTATTTGGGAGGGCACTTTGATTGCACAACTGAATCAAACAACATTGAAACACAAGTTTCAATAATTAAATTCACAAAAATTGAAACAAACCCGTTGACAAGATCCTTAGACGCCTCATTTTTCAACTCGGCGTGCAATCATTACTGGTCCAGATCACTTTATACCATGTTCGTGGCTCACATAGTACACATATCAGGCAGATTGGTTTCCATATCCAAAATGCATGAAAGAGCGAAACATCATGTGATGTGGTTGTTTTGGCTTTGAATGCCACCATGTAAATCCGACACCAGTGCCTGCTTCAGCAAATTGTGCTGTCACCAAAGTCTAGGAAGAGGAATTCGTTCGAAATGAGGTTCCATATTTGCATCACAACTATAATTTGATTTTCAAAATCTTTATGCAAAGACCAGCAAGACTTGGGTTTTCCACTGACCTCTGTCTTTCCGGCAAGGAGATAAGTACTTGTAGAAGCATCTCTGGGCATGAATTTAGTTCGATAGACTGGAGTCCTACTGAATTATAACTTGCAAAAGGTGCCCAGATTGGCAATAAATAAAAGTGCCAATATATGTGCAGTTATATTTTACATACATATTTTAAACGACATCTATAATCATTTATATATACATATTATATATATACACATAGACATTATAAAGGTATATCATGGCACATGCTGGCAACGTGGCCACAAAAAAAAACGCAGCAGGTGTGATTCTCACTGCCTCCTTGGTCGGCGCCATCTTGTCGCACTTGATGTCCCAAGGATGCACAGGCGATGGGATTTGGGGGTCAGATTTCGTGAAGATTTCCTGGGTAACCCCTGAAAATCATCATATTACCTGGTTGTTGGTTTGGAACATTTTTTCCCCATATATTGGGGATAATCATCCCAACTGACTATATAATATGTTTCAGAGGGGTTGAAACCACCAACCAGCACAGTCCTTAAATGAATTAACAAACTAATCACTCAATAAATGTGATAAACTTAACGAACTACTTAATGCCCAAGTGCTATGGGTTGCTCTTGAGGGGATCATATCAGCATCACCACAATCCTCATGATGCCATTGGATCGGCCATTGGATGCCCTTGAGCTCGTCAAGTGGAAAATATAATGAAGATAAGCTTGTTTGGAACATCCAACATACCCTCTGGTAAACTAACATAACTATGGAAAATCACCATTTTTAATGGGAAAACTCACTATAAATGGTCATTTTCAATAGCTACGTTAAATTACCAGAGGGTACATTGTGAATCGTGACAGCTGTGAAAATCCCCAATTTTTCAGAACTGATTTTTGGTTCCGGAAGCTCGAGCTGCCAGGATTTATTGGGGCAGGAGCCAACATTGGCTTTCTCACAGGCACACTGTTCCGCAGGTTGTAAGCTCCGGGGCAGCGAGGGTAGATACGGAAGGTGTGAAGATGTGTGAAGGCTATTTTGGTCATGTTTTGTGGGAAATGTGAATTCTAGCATGATTAATCCAGGAACATCCCAGATGGAACATTAGTCAGAAAGATGCAAGAGAACAAAGTTGCAACTGGTACCACCACTCCTGAAATCCAGTCGGTTTGTCAGGCAACCTCATCTTGAGTTGTTTGACTGGACAATGGAAGCACAGCTTGGGCAACATCGCAATGATTGGAGCCGCTGGGCTGCATCGGGAAGGGAGCTGGTGAGGCACAGGTTTTGCAGGTTTGACTGACCATGCCTGGTTCTTGCGGCATGTGTTGCTAGCCACTAGCTGAGAAGATGTTTAAGATGATTTTTCAGGGCTTCAGTTTGCTTCCAGCTGGGGTACATTGACCAAAGGTACAGCAGCTACAGGCCAGCACTGCGTAGAGGAATTCACAACCAGGTTGGGCCAAGACTCTAGCAGTCGAATGCCATGTTCTTCTTCATACACCCGATTACACGGTGTGACTTCAGCCAGGAGGGTTGAGACCCCTTGATCGCAGTCTACTACGTAGTACTGGTTGGTTGTTCAAGGATGTCACGTGTCCGTCCCAACAAATCGGATGAGGACTTGCGATTTCTTAACCAATTCTCTTCAAAAATTATTCTACCAGCAATCAGTGTACCAATGTGTGCCATCAATGGGTTGCTTTGTCATTGGTTTCAATTTAAACTGGAATGTGACATGTGCCACTGTCACTACTAGTGATTGTCAGGGCTCGACCAACGGTACAGGATGTGCATCTACTATTTATGATTAAAACAATCAACATTTGATATCATTTGATCACGTTTCAACATGTTTACATGTGTGTACGATTATATACTGTAGGTCCGTCCATCCAAACCAAAACCAATGAATTGCACTCTTCACTAATATTGGGCTTTCTTAAAATGCTGGATCCTGCAATACTCGTCGGCGTCCTTGGATTCCTTGGATGAGGCTATGACTCTCACCATTTGGTTCAGCCCGATCCTTTGGAGGCAGCAGTTCTTGATGATGTGTGGCGGCCTAGGCAGGCTGCGGCTGGTGCTTGCCTTGCATCGTCGGTAACCATAAACGGACGGAAAATGTATAATATATGGACATATATAGTTTATGTATTTTTATATATATATACGTGTGCGTGTGTGTGTGTAAATGTAATGTAATGTAATGTAATGAAAATGTAATATCATGTAATGTAATGTAATGTAGTGTAATGTAGTGTAATGTAATGTAATGTAATGTAGTGTAATGTATACATATGATTGCATATATACAGATCATATACATACAATTGCATCCATACGGTCCATATGGTCCAGCACAAATGCACCAGACACGCTCAGCGTGCGTTTTTCATGTTGGCCTTGGTCGCTGCCCGCAGGCCTTTTGATGCTACCGCAGCGTGGTGTTATGAGGGTGGCCTTCTCGCGCCTTGCTATGGTCGAAGAATCATCCATGGTGATGGTCGATACGTTACCATAAGAGTTGCACCCAAATAAAGAAATTAAGGAATGGTAGATAGGTCATGATCTGAAATAATAGGATACATTCAGATACCTTGATATTGTATCATAGCATGTGATAATGTGGATTCTGTATGATTCTGTGGATTCAGTAGCGGTAGCATTGAATCACCCATTGCTATTGGTGGATTTCATGGGAAAATCTTCAGCCATGGTCCATGGTGCCTGCTGTTGTTTGCAAAATCGGGATGCCCACAAAATGCTCTCTGGTCATTGAGCATAGGGAAGCCATGGCCCATAGAAATAGATGATAAGAATATATGGGAATGATGATGATGATGATGATAATTTACCATGATTTACTACCATGAGTTACCATGATTTACCAACTCAATAAATGTGATTTTCCAGTTGGCTGATTGCTCTGATTCGGTACATCTTGGTACCGATGGTGGAGGTTCGGTTTGCCAAACCTCTTTTGCCCGGCATGGTTTTTCTCATGCTATTTGGCCATTTTCCCCAAGTGCCTGGATTATACTCGTATCATATTATATCTATCTAAATCTCATGGGTCATATGAGTCGTATCCTATTGAGACATGATACATCTTCACTTTTTTCTTCAAGCTGCCCTACACAACCATTTTCTCATCATATCCAATGTTTCAGGGTGGCCACCCAAAAATGCCAGGTTTCTTCTGCTGATCGTTTCCATGGCTGGCCTTGAGTTGGTGTATGCCTTCTACCGGGGCAATGCGTCTTGGCAGCGGTTGAGAATTCATGGGAAAACAGGAGCAAAGACCTATGAGATCCTATGGACCTGCAAGAAAGCTGCTTTTTGGTCATGATATGGAAATATGATTTCTGGGGAGAAGGGATATTCTGTGCTCTGTGAAGCTCATCTGGCTCTGAAAAGCACTTCGGCCAGGAGGTTGGAATTTCATAAAATATCCAGAAGCCATAGACTCCGAAGACATACGATATCCATAAATGATCTCTTAACATCTTCTCAATAGTTAGCGCTCTTAACATCTGCTCAATAGTTCGCGCAGGTTTGTGGTGGTCTTAAAATATCAATCTATTGTATTCTTGTCAGCCAATCTACCCTAGTATCATGTCTTATCTATTTGGATCCAATCTTATCAAAATTTATCTGTACCACCGACATCCATGACCCAGCTCCTCAGGAGTTGGCCTATTGGGAAGCCTTTTGCCAAGCCAATGGACTATGGAAGAATAGCGCCAAGTTGGCACAGAAGACACAGAAGTTGGTGCACTTCCGGGAAGCGCCCGGAAAGTCCGGGTAGCCGCCCTGGGGCGACGGGTTGCATGTGAACATCATGTGGGCTTGTTTGAAAATGTGGGGGAAACCATGCGATGAATCACTGTAGATGTTGGATGATGCGGGTAGGCTGAACGCGTACAGCCCAAGCAGCGGTGCATGACTGTGGCAGAAGCCGTCGTAGCTTTTGGATGAATGGCGTTTGAAGATGCTTGAAATAACATGTTCTTATGAAGTGGTTGCTTGCATTTGGAAACTCTCTTCCGAAGTTGTTGCAAGAAAGCTAAACAGTGCACCGATACTACGGGACAGAAAGGTAGAGAGGTACAGTAAAGACCCCGCAACCAGGGACCAGTATCACTATGATCTCTGTAACACTGGGTTTCGCAACCTCTAACCCACATCAGTCCCAGTGTCACAGGATTGCTTACGGCCATTGAAGGGCTATGTACACTTATTGGAGACAATAAACATCAAGACATCGAGCTTGTGATTGCAGGGTTCGCACAAGAGTTAATTAACAATTATTTGCGACGGCTTCCAACACAAGCATGTTTTGATTACTGCAGAAGAAACTCTTGGTTGCCGTGGGTTGCACAGCACACCACGGCCAAGCTGCCACAATCATGCACACGTTTTAGTTATGACTTGTATTGTATCAAGATGTCAACACAAGCCCCCAGCGGCCAGGAAGACATACTGTAGTTTTCAGTGAAATCCCCCGTGGAACTGCTGGAGCTGTATGTATTTTTGCCAACCAGTAGGAAACGTGAGAGTCAAAATATCGACAAAATATGTCACACAGATGCCGAAGTATTCTGTTACAGATCAGCATGTGCTTTTCACATGTGCATGCATATGCATATACACGCATATATATATATATATACATATGTATACACACAGTACATATACACATACAAATTTATACATACATATTTGTATATAGCCTATATGTGGTGACAATTTGGTTTTTTGTTACCTCTAAATGGACACAAGACAACAACTGTACAGTACTCACCGTCTAGGTAATGCGGAAAAACACCTGGTGATTTTGGGGCTTGAAATCTGCACAAAATCTGCGACAGCGGTCAAAGTACCCAAGCCCTCGGCCCGCCGTCTTCCCGTCCGCCGGAAAAATGCATGAGGGCAGGTTATGTAATAACCGATTAACCAAAAATTCTGGTGATTTAATGGAATGTATATAATGAACATCTAATTGATGAGATATGTATATATATATAATTACATATAAATTATAGATTATAGTTTATTTATACGTGTATATATAACCAACCAATCATCATATACTGTTCCAAAGCCCTGATCGATTCGGGGATTCAGTTTGCCATCGGGGCAGCCACCTCAGCCGCCGAGCAACTTTTGGCTATGGCATGAGCCATCTTCCTATGGCCTGGTGGAGACTTACCCTCTGGTAAACTAACATAACTATGGAAAATCACCATTCTTAATGGGTAAATCAACTAAATGGCCATGTTCAATAGCTATGTTAGTTTACCAGAGGGTATTAGTCAATATAGTCCATATTTTCACATATTCTGATAGATGGGCTATGAAGATGATCAATGATGTCTCGGGCGTTGATGCCCCCATCTTTCGGGGGTTTTCGTCCTGCCACAAACGGTTCCAGAGATATCAAGTCGTTTCCATCCGATTCGCAGATTGTGTGAAGGGTTGGGACCAACGGTTGGGATACATCTTTTTCCCTTTGCATGTGGTTCCCCTTGCTTTTCCGGCAATGTCAAATTTCAATCGCCCAGGTAGGTGAGAGGCTCAGAGACAGAGTGAAAGTGTTGCATACAGCTTCAGTCAACCTGATCAGGGTGGGCAAACCTCATCAGCCATTTTTGAATCAGCTGCTCGGCTCAGCTTCACTGAGTTGCACCACCTCTGGTCATTACACCTAGATTGGTGGGTTTATTTTTCCACTTGTTTGTATAGTAGGTCAACCTGCCAAAATCTCCCGGGTTACTGTAAATCAGGCGAAAAAGTCATGATCTTTGCTCATAAGCACCATTTGTTATTTAGGTTACTTATCCGTTTTTGTTGTCCTGTGTTTCGGCTGGGCATGATCCTCCTGTTCCATGATCCGATGGAAGACAAGGAGCGACCAGGGCAGATCATCCTGTTTGGAAGTTGGGAAAGATGATCATTTGTCAATTATCAGACTGTCAGAGGACATAGTTATACATACATATGTTACATATATCATATATATATATAGACGATGTGTGTGTAATTGTGCATCATTAACCCGTGTCAGACTGGGTATCCAACCCAGTATATATATATAAAAAAACAATATTACTGTAATATTCACATGATATGTTCTTTGTATATTCAGCATGCGTTGAAGCCATTGTGTCCTTTTGTTTTTTCCCTATTTGCTGGTGCTTCACATACACACACTATATACGTAGATTGCACCAAGTAAGAGAAGCATATCGTTTGATATGCCAGTTTTGTTAATCGCGCCAGGTCATGTCCTACATTTGGTCCATCTCCATCCCTGAGAGCCAAATGACTCATTTTGCCTGTCATAGTAATAATGATCCCAGCAGAAAATCTGGGTGAAATGAGTTATATGGATATTCACATGCTAATGCCACATGGATATAACTGGTTGGTGGTTTCAAACATGTTTTACTTTCCATAGTACATGGGAATAATCATCCCAACTGACTAATATTTTTCAAGATGGTTAAAACCACCAACCAGATAAGTATGGATATGCCCATGTCATGTGGATGTTCTGGGGATCGCCTGTGAGAAGGCTGACAATCACCTGCCACCAGGAGCAAGTTCCTGCGTGTCCGCCGTGCGCTAGCCGCCAGAAGTGGAGGCATGCTGTATTTGAAAAGTGGATACCCCCCCAATAGCAACCTCATTTGAGAAAAATGGGAAAATTATGATAAACCACTGGATGTTTTTTGGGGTCCCCTACCATAGAACATCTCATAGAGCCCTGTCTTTTGCCTGGGATGCTACTTGGAATTCCAGGCAACGAAGCCTCAGGAGCACGCTGTTCAGCATTTTTGCGAAAGTGCCAAGAGATGTGCAGTCTGGGAAACACGTGTATAGCCCCAAATGTCAAAGCATGCAACCAACAAGCTTGGAATTGACCGGCACATGACACACATACACGGGTGCAACTTTCATTTGCGGGGTCATGTAGTTCTCCTCAAACCCAAGAATAATGCCAACGCCAGGATGGTCAAGCATGTCCGTACGACCCTGAAGCTCATTTGCTAAAGTTTCTAGTCGAAGCCAGCCATGTCCAATGAATACGAAGATGCAGATTAGTTCCGAAAGGGAAAATTCATGAAAATCACTCCTCTGCTTCAACATATGATCGTTTTGGCAAAAACTGCCTATCTATGATTTTCGCGGATGAATATGGATGAAGTCAGCAACAATACGTCTCCATAGTTTTGTCCACGACCATCCATTAGTATCCTTTGATATCCATGGTGGAACCTTGATTTTCACCGGAGATGCAGCGCGGCTGAACGGCCACCAGGCCTTTTTTTATGGCCTTCGCGGCCAAGGTTGGAAGGGCTGGGCATGATATGTCCATCAAGGAAAGCAAAGGTATGAGATACAGATAGGTACTGGATGTGTGTCATAATGAACAAATAAATAGATTAAGTAAGTAAACTAACAAATACAGTAAATAAATCAACAAACAGATAAATAAACACATAATCATATCATGTATACAATATACAGATACAGATAAACATAAGTAAACAAATGCGTATAGATATATATATATATACACAGATAAATAATAAGTAAACACACAGAGATATATATATATACACTGTATATATATATATTTATATACATACAGGAGTAAATGCACAAGTTATATATATATATTGGTAAATACAAGTAAATAAATGCGTGTATATATATATAAAGAGAGAGAGAGAGATGAATAGAAGTAAATTAGTAAATACATATCAATATATATATATATTACTAAGAGTAAATGCGCAAGTAAATATCTAATTATATATATATCCACGCAATTGGGTGACAATGTATAAGTGTCTTAAATCTCAAATGTATTTATATTAAAGGCGTGGACCGAAGATGTGGGAAAGGATGGACTGATCAACTGCCACGAAGGTTCGGCCAATCACTGAAATGGTGTGACTAAGATAGAATTTGAGTGGCAGTTTCAAACGATATGCTTCATCATTCTCAGACACATAAATCACAGATATTTAAAAAAAAGTATGTCATATCTTGTTTCATGTCTTAATTACATGCAATGATTTGTGGGTCAAGCACCAACTAGTGGCTATATACATATATAGGTTATGTGGAAAGAGGACCACGTTCTTCGCATCAAATCTCGGGAACCAGCACGGTTCACAACGTCAAAAGCAGGCTTTCCCAGCACGGTTTGAAGCTGCTGGCGCCTTAGCATCTCCTGGAGCGCAGAGGGCCATGGCAATTGGGGCTGAGATGGGCCATTTGGCGGACGTATATGTTACAAGTGCGCACATACAGGCACATACAATAGTGTATATGATGTGCATATATGTATATATGTATATATGTAATTATTATTATTATCATTTTTATTTTTATTATTATTATTGTTGTTGTTCTTGTTATTGTTATTATCGCTATTATTATTGTTTTTATTGTTATTATTATTATATCATATGTATTTTTTTTTATTTTTTTTATATTTATTATCTTATATTATGTTTATAAATACGCACGTGGAGTATAGGGGGTAACAACGAACCCAGCATCATCCTCATACATCCTCATGCCACCATTGGTGATCTTGGTTAAGCAATGTTTAGTGAAACTGATGTTATTAAGGATGCTGTGTTCCCGCCAAATGTTGCACCTACCAATTAGCTAAGCTTTCCTAAGCTCTCCTGCCGCTAATGTTTGGCTTCCTGAACTTTGAAAAACCTTGCAAAGAGGGCAATAGAGTGGCTGTCCTAGGCACAAGGTGAAGCATCACTATGAGGCAAAGCAGTGCTGAGACGAAGACGTTTGGCAAACAAAGATGGTGGGTACGAAGTGCAATGACACCCATCATCATGCAGCCTTGTTACTTTTAGATCTTTGGAGCTGAATTGCTGACTTTGCACCTCTTCCGAATGGCAATAGAGGTTTGGCGTTGGGCAAAGTATAGCGACCTCGTAACGACATCACTAAAGATGATAACAAGGGATAACAAGGGATATAACATCTATTGTACTACTAGTAGTTGTAAAATGAAAAAATCTATATATATATATATATATATATATTTTTTAAAAAAAAAAAAGTAAAATCTCTTTAGACATTTGAAAATAACTCAATATAACGTTATATAATGTCTAAAGCACACGTTTAAGGTTGCGCGACTTGCAGCGAATCATTCCGATTTGCTCAGGCTGATTTGATCGTGCACCTGCTGGCAGGTATTTTTCGCGTCGGGTTGGGCCAAAGCTGCTGGACTCTCAGCTTTTCTGGTGGTATTGGTCCCATTTCGTTTTATGATATCCCTATTTTGGGGGTTAATTGAATCTAAAGGTTTTCTATGGTTTTCTGATTAGATCCCAAACTTTGCTATAGTTATACTATACTTATATTTAACGATTTCTGAGGCGATTTTCCTTTGGTTTCCCAGGCAACTTGGTCTCTTGGTCTCTTGGTCTCGTGGTTGGCCATCCCATCCCAGGCCCTTCCGAATCGCCTGCGGAGGTGCGCCGGTATAGCGCCGTAGGGATCCATGGCAGTGGGGAGACTGACTTTGGGTTATTACCATCTGGTTATTTGTTACATAGCCATGGAAAAAACTATGGGAAATCTATGGGAAATCTATATTTCTACAGTTATGGCCATAATTTTTTTAGTTATACCCTCTGGTTATGACTAACATAGCCATGGTATAGATGGCCCATAGAAATAGATGTTTTTCCCAGCGAACTAAACTTCCATTTCTGGTTGGGTTTTTCCATGGCTATGTTAAATAACTTATTCTTCCCCATTCCAAGAGCTTCAGTGAACAAAAACTACTCAGCGTGTCAGTGATTGGAAGGAGTGTGGATTTTGGTCGGAGATTGTGTCAGATGGTGTTTGAGAAATCTTCTGGAGGTCATTCCATGTTCGGTTGTAAGGGACTGAGCCATGAGGTTCCGCAGCCTACTTAGGCAATGAGCATGTTCCCAATCCAGAGGTTAATCCTAATTTGTCCAAATTACCATGCCATTGTGGGTTTTTTTTTCTCCATGCGCCTGGCTCAAAAGCTGATGATTGCTTCATCCATAGCATTTTGGTTGGCGTTAGTGTCACACCGTGGACACATTCCCAGACAAAGTCTACATACCTCAGCCTCCCCTGTGACAATATGTGCACCAAGTCACCAAGTGATCTGACCATCGGACCATCCCTGATCCACTCAGATGCCGTTCCGCTCTGTCCATGTTTCCTTTCGGCAAAAAGGTCAAGTTCTCAAACGGCAAAAAAGAACAACCAATGGCATCCACATGTTGTTTGAATCAAAATGGCCCATAGGCGGGTTGTTGGTGGCTTTTACTGGGCTCCCATCCCTTCACGTTGCTGCAATGCCAAACTTGGACATGGATGATCAGCTAAGTCTGGACGCTCAAGGGTGAGCGGGACATCCGGATTGGTCATGATACCCCAGTGCGAAGTGCAAGGATTCGTAGTTGTGTGTTCAATGATTTGACCAACTTTGCCATAGGAAAGCTACTTTTTGAGGACATATAATGCTAGATATTTGCTAGCGATTCCTGCCATTTTTTGATAGATCCTTATACGAATCCAAGTTTTGGCAATGTTTTTGAGGTTGATCCTGGAGTATTCCCCATCGACCGGCATGTCTCACTGGAGTTACAAAACGCATCCACCAAGTATGTGTTCTTTTAGCGTTCCATCCCAAAATTTGGATGGCATCATAAAACTCGGTGAAGTCATACATATGTTATTTCAGTAGTTAGTTTATGTAGTTAAGTAATGCTACGCATAGCTAAGTCATATGTATACACATTCATGACATTGTAGTATATGTATACCCTCCCCCCAATCAACATAGACCCGGAAAATAGCATGTTGTTGCTGGAAACTAATCTTCCAACTCCTGACCCATGGCAAAGCCTTTGTTAGCTAAAATGGTGTATATCTATATATATATACATAATCATATATACATATCAATACATACCATGAAAAATCATATCAATAGTCCCATGGACATCCTTTTCCCACTGGTTGGTTGGTTAGACAGGTCCCCCCATACAACAATCAGTAGAGAAATGACAATAAGTAAGCAAATAAGTGAATAAATCAATGAATTAGATTATAAAGATTGAATTAACTTAATAATTAGATAAATACATGTATATATATATATACTCATTAACTAGTGGTATACCAAACCGACCCCTCTGTTTTTTCCACGAAGATATTGAATTGTTCTTAAGGGGAATGATGGTTAATGTATAGGGCAGATTCGTGAATTGTTATACTTCAGCCAGATAATATATGGTTCTTTTCTATATATATATATGCAATAAATAATACAGTATAGTGTAATATGTCTATTTCATTTTTCTACATGTATAATAATACATATATATATATATATATTTACATATATATATATATATTTACAAGTATACACATATTTATACATATATGTGCATTCATAATTATATATATACCTGTTGATCCCATGGCTCTGCCGGCGCTTATATCGCTAGGCCATGCACTCAAAGCAGTGGCATCTCCGTCCCAAAGTGCCCTGAGTCCCAAGGTGCCACGGGTCCATCGGATCCATCGACGGTAGGATGGGGTGCCTCCAAAAAATGGGGTTTTCATGGGGATTTTTCTTGGGATAACTGGGTATTTCGATGGATTTTACTGGGGATTTAATGGGGAATGAACCGTTAACTTTGGATTCATAGGGAGTTAATGAACATTTAATGAATATAGGGATTGTTTGGGGTGATTTAAATGGATTTAATCAATGAGAATGGGGAGTCATTGGGATTTAAGCAACAAAAATGATGGTGTACTGGGGGTATACTGGAATATGGATGGCATATGAATTAACATCATTGGGTTTTTCCAGTTCACTCATCGGAAAATCATTTGTAAATGGTGAATAATGGTGGACTTATATAACCAACAATAATGGAATCTATGGATAATTAACGGGTCATTATTGGTTTGCACTTTGGTAGTTGGCCATGGCTGGCTAGGAAATCCCGGGACAAATGGAGGTTTAAAAAAAAACGGAAAAACATCAAAAAATCGTCAGAATCCACCTGTCCCAGTGTGGTTAATTAATAATTACCCAAAAATATGGCATAGTACACCTGATTATGATAGAGTTGATCATGATTCATCATCATATCTTCCATTAGTACCCACTAGTATACATTAGTCATATGATAATCACATTCGCAATCGGATGTTTGATGATCATTTTACCATTGCTTACATTGGCAATTCTGGGCAATACTGTCGTATATCTCAATTTTGGAGAGAATCACTAATGCGATCGTTTGTTTAGAAAAATCAATGTCAATTTTATTTGATCTCATGATTTTATTTGGTGGTAGCCTGCTGTCTTGTGACACACAGCCAACATGCAAGGTGGCGAATTGGGCACTCTTTCAAAGTGATTTTCATCATAGCAAATTGGAGGGACCGATTCTGCTTGGACACTACCATATTTTTCACATATTTTTCATATTTGCTATATATGTTCATACCATATTTATCCATATTTTACTTAACACTACCATATTTTTGTTCCACAGATGTTGTTCATACTTTTCTCAGGTGGATGAAAGGCTGCCAGGAACGAACGGTTTGTTGGGATTCTTGGGCAGCAGGGTCCAGTCAGGCCAACCTGATGGATTTTTTCATGTACCAATCAGCGGATAGCGAAACCGTAGTGGTTTCGGTTGTTGGCCTGGAATCTCAAGAACCCCTTCTGTGAACATCATTGATCATTGATTTATCCGATTCGTCAAGGTTTGGCTCCCCTAGTTTGGTTACACAATTAAATGTTGTTGGTCTCACCCACATCTTTGGTGCTTGAACCATCTTGAAACGTCCAAATTTGATAGATCTGGCAGGATCTGGCTGAATCCGCGAAATCCAGATCCATGGGACAAAATCTGGCATAGTAATCATGGTCCATGGTAATGGTTGGTTTATTGGTTGGTTTATTGGTTGGTAATCATGGTAATGGCATGGTAATATTCCACCATGTTTGGTTTAATCCGAGTCACCAGTCGCCAGGTCGCTGCGCTTCAAGCGGTGGCAAAGGCCACGCAGGCGAGCGGTTTGTTTAAATAAGACAAGTGCCGAGGCACCAAGATACGCGGACATATGTATATATTCATTTGCTATATATTCATTGTGTATAATTGCATGCATTTCGATTGTTGATTATCATTATGTTTTATATTATGTGTATATATATATTATCATTATCAAAATTATAGATAAGCATTATCAACAATAATATTATCAAAATATATCAAAATATTTTTTGTTTACTTTTGTGTGTTTGTCATATGCAGACTTGGCACGGATTTCACCAGAAGGTGAGCGCCCATAACTTGGTGTTTTGTGGTGGTCGAAAGCCTGGTACAGTAATAACCGTACCTTATAATATATGTTACCCATATATAACATTTTGATAAGTATTGTTGTTTGTGGGGCTTGAATTCAATGGCTGAGGTGCCCATTGTTTCGGATTGCATTCCCCGTTGTTCGGTTTGTTTCCCTTCAATTTGTGAGATTGTCATAGGCCTGCCAGCTTCAAATTACATCAGGCGGTGGTTTCAACAGGATCACACGTGGCAATCCTATAAATGGAGGCTTATAGCTGGGAAAATCATCTAAAAAATACATGGTGGATGTTCCATAGCCATGTTTTTGTTTACTGGAGGGTATGTATAAAATGCCAATTGCCTCAATTTGGATAATCATAGTATCCAAAATCACTGATTTGTTTGTGGCTGAAACCTGAAGCCACCAGGCACAACGCATCCCTACTGTGTTTGGTACAGTATTGCTTGGGGTGATGATCATGCTTTGCCTCACATGGGTTTGGTTGAAAATAGGGTACCCAAGAAAACCCCTATGATTTACTGTATCACCATTTTCCCAGCTGACGGTGCAAGTTTTATACATTTTGAGTATACCCAAATATGTTATTCTGTCCTAATGGCATCTAATAGCACATTGTTGGTGATATAATTTATATATATGTGACATATATATATATGACATATATATATATAATATAATATACATATATGACATATATACATATACAAATATGTATATATACAGAGAGGTAGATAGATAGACACACACACACATATATATATATGCATATATATATATATGCATATATATATATATATATATATATATGTTTGTATATATATATATGTATATATATGTGTGTGTGTATATATATATATATACACACCCACTATGTACTCATTATATCACCATTTCGCATCATAAATTCATAGCAAATCCTTCCATCGGATGGGAGCTACCTGCACCTCAGGCAGCAGAAGACCTGAAAGGAGCCATGGGATTTGAGATGATTTGAGATGATTTGAGAGTTGTTTCGAGTGCCGGATTGGAGAAGATGTTTGAAGATTACATCGTTATAGTTTCTATCTGTTTCTAGAAGAACTACGTGGCACCAATGCTGTACTGCCGCCACCTCGTGGCCAAAAAACTCCTCCGATCAGCATGTGCCAGGAGTCCAGGAGTACGAGAAGGTGAACACCTGGGTAGCTGCCAACCCCTTCTTTCGACCCAGCTACGTTTCAGGTCGGGACTGCTGGGGATGGACATGTGGGGAAGAGGCCTCAATGGACTCGGGCTGGTCGTCTCAAGTTTTTGGTTGCTTTCAAGTGGATCCATATATGTGTGGCATATATATATGTGTGTGTGTAACTTTGTTGATATTGATTGTAACCCCTTATTATATATGTATAATTATATCCCATACTTAATTAATATCTATAAACATTTGCCTAAATATAGATTTATATAGTAGTAGTATTTTCCATATATAGTATTTTATATACTTATATAGTAGTATATCCATAATTTATATACTATTTTGATACCCATCTGATTTTTTTCAGCTGATCTCAGGCGCCACGTTTGACCCGCCAGGTCATGAGTCTGCGGTCATCGATTCGCCGCCCGACGTTGGGAAGCCCTATTGATCGGGGCCAGGCGAAGCTGGGGGATCCCCAATATCAATGGGAGATCTTCAGGATCCGATTCATTGGAGGTACCTACCATATATAAGGCCTATTTTTTAGGCCTATGTAAGGGAATATTCCAAGAAAATATGGCCAAAAATATGGTACAGTACCTCCATTTTAGGATCCTGAAATTGCCCTAGACAATAGCTAGATGGTTTAGAATGGAACATCCCAATCTAAAATGGATGATTTGGGGCCAGTCCTATTTTAGGAAACCTCCATAACTAGTAGTTATAACTGGTTATTTCAATGGGATTAATTATACTATCTACAAATGGGGCGCAATTCTATGTGCAATTCTATTGAGTTCAACTTTTGTTGAACCTTTATCGAAATTTTGGTGACATTTTCCAGCAACCCCGGCTAGCCTGGCAACGTTGAGGTCATGGGGATGCTGGCCAAGACCGCCGGTATCCGCCGGTGGCTGGTTTTTGGTGCCACACTATGTTTAGATATTGGTTGTATTAGCCATATCATATGTGTGTGTATGTATGTATATGTATATATGATGGATCATATATATATAGAGAGAGAGAGAGTAACTTTCAAATAGACTGTATAGATATCTATGGTGCTTTGTCACTGTTTTAGTGCAATGTTTCTATCTTTTTGGGTGTTTGCTCTTTTTTTTTGTATACGCACATATTTTTAGAGGATACGCACATATAATATATATATACACATACACACAGCCACTGGTTCTTACATAGATGTTGAGCCTTTTTGGGAGGTTTACTGTGGGTAGAGGGGTAGACATCAACTTTTCCATCCCACAAAAGGGGATGTGGATGGGAACTTCGCAGCCCACAGGGTTTGTTTGTTGGAATTTGCCCTGTTCATTGGGAATATACGTTTACTTTGGGGCAGAGTATCCACACTTTGCCGCCGAACTTGTATCACCATATGTTGATATATGTTGTGCATCAGCCTGGTCTCAGTTGCTTTGGCGAACTAGCACAGGACGAAAATTCCAAAATTCTAATTGGTTCCATATGACCTATGAGAACCCCTCATATCAAATCGAATCATTTGATCTGTTGAAGACCATTGTTAATTACTCTCTAATTTCACAGTTTTGGCCACGGCAAATCATCTGTTTTTCCCCACCTGCCAGGTGAGGGTTGTTAGATTTTATGTCAGTTGCCTCCTCCTCCTCCTCCTCCTTCTCCTCCTCCTTCTCCTCCTCCTCCTCCGCCTCCTCCTGCCTCGTCCTCCTCT
>Ga0126342_10007591_pt1 | contig 19403 bp, 18 predicted proteins | sample Cyp1metagenome_FD_92528 | JGI IMG/M metagenome (GOLD analysis project Ga0126342, IMG submission 92528) | Coral microbial communities from Lord Howe Island, Old Settlement Bay, Australia - Cyphastrea 1 metagenome | ecosystem: Host-associated > Invertebrates > Cnidaria > Coral ... | reverse complement strand
GTCTGTTCCATACAATGGCTTAACACGGACAACCATATTTGAATTGTTCTTCAAATTCAGTCCAGTGTAATTGGCACTGTTGAGTTTCTTGAGGTTGAACCCCGCTAAAAAGGAATTCGTCCTCTACATATGAGGTTTTATTGAAACGTGATTGTTTCGTGTTTCTTGTAGATGCTTGTAGTTGTCAGCAACCCCCATCGTTGGCATTTCGGGTATGACAGTATTTCCAATACTTAACTGAAAGGATAAATCAATGTTTTCATAGTATCTTTGAGCAATTGATGTTCCGCTTTCCCACGAAAGGGGATGATAAAGAAGGTTATGAGGTTTCAACACTTCTTGGAAACCGCCCTTATAATAGTTCACCTTCATGGTAAGTCCCATTTCGTTCCAACCGGTGCACCGGATGAAACCGGGGCGCACCAAGCTGCTACACAGGGCCAGGATCAGAATGAGGCCACTGTGTCCAGAGCAAAGCCAAGACACCACGGCAGCCTCGACTTTCAGGGGTCAAGCCCGGGCTGGGTAGATTTATGTGTGTATTAATATATATATATAATATTATATTTAATATTATATTATATTATATTTAATATTATATTATATTTAATATTATATTATATTATATTTAATATTATATTATATTATGTTTAATATTATAGTATATTATATTTAATATTATAGTATATTATATTTAATATTATATTATATTATATTTAATATTATATTATATTATATTTAATATTATATTATATTATATTTAATATTATATTATATTATATCTTATATTATATTATCTATATCTATATATTATATTATTTATATATTATATTATCTATATATTATATTATCTATATATATAACTATATATATATATATTATTTTACATGTGTATGTATATATATAGTATTGTATATACATACATGTATCTGTAACTTATAACCTATAACTATAGTGTGTGTATGTATATATATATACACACATGGATGAAGCCCTCTTCATATCTATTAATTCCATTTAATCCCACGAATGATCCTTCCCTGATGTGGTCTTTCTTGTGCCCCTTTTATATAGATTATTGGATGCACTGACCTCTATAGGCAGTACTGTAAAACCATGCCGTACAGTTCCCTGATTGCAAAAACATATGTCAATCCGCGCAAACTCCAGGTGTATCACAGTCCCATATATTTTCTGTTCCTAGATTGAACTTGGCAAAATCTTCATTACCCTCTGGTAAACTAACATAGCTATGAAAAAATCCCCATTTATACTTGATTTACCTACTAACAATGGTGTTCCATGGCAAACTGTTAGTTTACCACAGGGTAAAGCACAGCAGACAAGGCACTGTCCCAACGACCGTCGCCAGAACTGGCTCAAATGGAGGTTGATAGCTGGGAAAATGATCCAGTCGGCAACTTGCCATTGCCATGTTTAATGGTATATTGATGGTATAATATGCCATGTTTAACGGTATATATGGTATATACCATCAGCATACTGAGGCAATAGATTCATGTTTGATTACCTGAATTTAAATCGTCGGCAACGCTGGTGTCCAAGGCGGTCGGGACAATGGGTCTGTGGCGTGACGGGGTCGTGGACGAACCACCCCAAAATGGTGGGATTTCCTCAATCCGAATTTCAAGTGAAAGCTTGACCATCCAAAAAATGTTGTTGAACCAGTAATATTTGGTTATAGTTAAAATTTAGGTACAATGGAACAGAGAAGCAACAATGTGATGTTTGAATCTGTCAAGGGAACAGGGGAAATCATCCAATTTTCACGGTATAAGTGATGATAAACCACTGAAATTGGGGGGCCCCAGTTTTGCACAAACACATTAACCAGCAAGAAAACTGGGAGTATGATTCGGGGACAAGTCAACAACAAACATACACAAAAAAAAACAGTTTGTTCAATGATTCAATATTTGAGATGTGTTGAGTCAGTCTTCCACAAGCGTTTGGTGGGCTGGGGATCAAACTTGGTTTCGCTTGCCATCTTTGTATGACCTCAGGATGCCCCTGACATCAGCTCCTGAAACGTCTCAACTTCTGAAGCAATCATGCTGAATCCAAAAAAAGAGCATCTGACCTATGAGAAAAAGTGTTGTTTCTAGGGAGCCCACTAAAAATGTTCGGTACCTGACAGCAACGTCGACCACAAAGGATGATACCTCTGAGAGCAAATTGTACAGCGAGCGCACCGGACAATGCAAGCACCTCCAGGATGACCTGTCCAACAAATCTTCAATCGGTATGGATCAAGACCCTCCCTGCTATCCATCAACATCAAAGGAGCTGGTGCTCAGGAAAAATACAGTATTCATCCACAAATATCAATATAATATATATATATATATATTGCATCGTCAAAGATTTTGACCGCCAACATCTTCGATGGTTTTTGAACCTGGCCTCAGGCTGTAGACTTCATCTCCAGCCGGGGACCCCACGGTTGCTTGTTGGCAAAACGCCAAGCGGAGCCAAGCGGAGCCATGTCAAATGATGGTTTGGTCAGGTCAACTGTTGGAGAAATCACGAATTGGAAGGCCAGATCTACTGGGTCAAGTGCAGTAAACATATCGATGAAACATGAAACATCCTGACATCAGGACGTTGCAGTGTCTTTTCAGCCAGAAGCCTATCTGTGCACTGGTCTGGGTCCTAATTTACCATGGCTCTTTGGCCACAGGCAATCGTTTTCATCCTTTTCTGCTATGGTTTTGGTGCAGTCGGACACTGCGGAGCTTGACATCTGAAGTTCTCGATCGATTCACCTGACCTCAACGCCTCTTGAGTACCAGGCAATAATAATCGGCTTCATCTTCCAGAGATTCGAGTGCAAGCTCTGGGACCTCCATCGATATCGATCCACGGGAGGAAACAGAGAATCCCAAAACGGTGAAGTGTCCCGAAATTCGAAGTTCTAGCCCTAAATGAAGCTTCTAAGCTGCCGTGGAAAATGCATGTGTCATGAAAGAAACTGAGGGAGGAATCAAGGCATCTGTACCAGGGATTCGGACCTGTGCCAGCATCTGTTTCAGACCTTCACTTCCCGGAAGATCGTGCAGAACCTGCAGCCATTTTAAAAATCGCAAGTGGATTTTTTCAGGGTATGAAAAACGGTTATATAACCAACAGAATTATGGATACCATCCCTTACTCCATCCCATACTGTCCTGACAGATCTCACAGTGACTCACTCGGATGGGGACAGGGCCCAAAAATCTGTTGTCCTGAGGCGTCTGCCATCTGTGGATCTTTTTCCTGTAAAGTTCGCAGCCATGCTCGACCCAAAGGATGGCTGATGACCTGTGGTATCGGATACACAAAAAAAAATGAACCAGTTGAAAAGGAGCATCTCCAAGGGTTGCAGCAGGAAATGGCGCCACCAAGCTGAACTCAAAAGTCAAAAAAGTCTGAGAACCTGACTACAAGTCCCCCCTCGGACAAGAGTTCCCGCGCAACATGCTGCAGCACAGCCACGGGGTCGTAGAGATTTCCGAAACAAGCATTGAAGACCTTGATCCCCCGACCAAACAGATTGGCTGGTCTCATTTTTGTCATCGAGGTTCAGGACCATGCCATGTAGCCGTGACTTGGAAAATCATGCTGGAAATCGGACGATGCGCACCATGGCCACCATGGCTCATGCGCACATAGTTGAAGAAAAAAGACTGTCAAATTGCACATACTAGTAGTTCATCATTGTTGGATATACATTCGTAGGCAGTCTTGGATTCCCTGCTCAGAAATTAATTTGGCTGGTGATATAGTATACGTATACGTATACATAAACATACGTATACATATTCATATACACATACAAATACATATACATGATAACAATGATAACAATGATAACAATGGCAAGACTGATTAATCATCATCATCATCATCATCATCAGAATTACAATATTGTTTTGAATAATATTCATATTATAATGATAATATTAATAGCATTTGTTTGCATCCTGTAACTCCATGTATTTTCCAACCCCAGGCACCACCCGATCGTAGCGGCCACCCGTGAAGTTCAGCACATCGTCCTGAACGAACTTCACCTGGGGAAAGCCTGGGAGCTGGACATTTGGAAAATCCACTATCAAGGTAAGCCCACCAAAAATAATAGAAAGTAAAAGTGCAATAAAGTTTAACATTGTGATGAATTACGATTCTATCTATTCTTGGGGGTTTCCATGATGGAGTTTGATAGGAGTGTAATCAACGACATCAGCGGGATATCATTGGGATATGATGGGGTGACAATGCGTATACTACGGATACAACTTATAATGGGATTGAATTGAATCAACAAATATGGGCATATAACCAATAGTGACGAATACCATATCGCTAAACATGGGGATTGTCGACAAAGAAGGGGATGGAAATGATAGTATGCATTTCACCATCAAGCATGAGGATTCAACCAGACTTTGTGAATGAAAATGGAGATATATTGATTTAGCCAACAAACATGGGAAATATACAAAGAGACGTAGGTGTGTCATTGGAAAATAGTTGATTTCATTCAAGCCATTGGGCGCAGCACTGGTGCCACAAAAAGATTCTTGTTGGGATCTGAAACCCTCCATCACATGAACGAAACTGAGAATTGGAAAAAAAAACTCGGGGCTACAAGAAAAGCATCCATTCATTTCATCCAGTCTCCCCGAGTCTCCCAGTCTTCGCCAAAGGTCGCTGGCGCGCGAAGCTCAACATCCCAGCGGAGAGGTCAACCCATGTGACCTTCGACAGATCAGCTCCTGACTCCTGGAAGAACGGCAGCAGTGCACCTGGAGAAACGTGGCGCCCTTTGCGCCTGTTGGGAGCACCCTGAGTTGATGGGAGGGGCCAAAGTCCCACGGGCAAGACAACATCGATCATTAACGATGGAAATTCGCTGCGCGGAGATGCTACCAGGATGATTCTATCTGCAAAGAACATGCAACAATGTCAGGTGGTTTGGTCTTGAGAATTTTGGAGAGACGCAAACCACCCGCCCCAAGCCTGTGCCGGTACCAACATCCAGCAGAGTTGTCCTCGTTACAGGAGCAGTTCCGTCCCCTTAGAAGTCTGTTCTTGTCACTCATACAAAACATATTAAGCCATATCAAGCCCCACTTTGGAGCATAGATTTTTGATTGGATTTGAATGTAAAGTTATAGGTGGGTCAATCCCCCATATTCAGGTACTAAAGCCATACAGTAAAGTTGGTTTTATATATATATATATATATCCGACTGTCAAGTCCCATTACATCCCCATGATAGTTGCTTACATCCTTACAAACCCATAGATTTCGATTGTTGGGTTGATTTTACCCTCTGGTAAACTAACATAACTATGGAAAATCACCATTTTCCCATAACTCACTATAAATGGCCATGTTCAATAGCTATGTAACAAATTACCAGAGGGTATCTCACTGCATCCAATGTGCTTTGGCGCTAGCCGGCAGCTCGCAGCAATGCGCTGCAAGCGCGGAACCACTTGTGGTGGTGTGGCCGTTGCAGAGGCAAAGAAGTCTGACTTCTCATCAAAGACCTGACTGGTGGGCCACTAAAATCACCATATAACCAACAGAAATGGGGATATTCTCTGGATGATTTGCCTTAGCTAAGTTGGTGCAAATAAGTCAAATGTTATTCGGGATATTCGGGTTTGTGGCAGACATATCTGTAGTTCATGGGGTGCATGGGTTTTTGAAGCAACGAACATTACAGATCTGAGCTGCCAGTATATCATTCACTGGCAATCTACTCGCATGTCCATTGGAAAACAATGGAAAATAAATCGAAAATATATATTGAAACCCTGCTTTCGTGGTGCATTGTGTTCTTTTCCATCCTTTGCAGGTCCATGTTTAATCATTTTTATGTATTTTTATGGGTTCAATATCCATCAACGGCCGCCTTCGCTTGATAGGCATTGTGAGCATTTTGCGGCGCAGATTCCATTCGCACGGCCCGAGCGGCGAAGCCCTGACGCCAGTGTGTTTGCCAATGGCTGGCAAATGGATCTTAGAATCTTCCAATCCAAAGGGACATCATGGGACATTCCCAAATCTCTAGGATCAAGGCCTTTGTCCTCCTTTCTGCTTGGCTTCTTCTTGCAAGAGTCATGCCACTCTGCGTAACTGTGGCCTTTGCGCAACAAATACGCAGGGTACTGATTGCTGTACTGTACACTGATCGCAGGTGCCTCAAGTTCTCTTAACTTATAACGAACCTGCACTTTAAAAGCAAAGCGCTGAGAGCTTCCTGATGCTCAATGCTCACCAGCGAGCTATACTATACAACTCACATGATCATGGCAAGATTTGCAAGATGAATTCAGGTTCAGGGAGACCTCATAATTCCTCAGCACGAGCCAGTTTCGAGGCAGACTGGATGAGACCCAAAAACTTCTGTCGTGCTGAGCTCCTGCTCGGTTTGCACTGAGAATACCAGTCGTTCTGGACTTTACAGACATAGCCTGCTTCGCAGCAGGTTGGACCATCATGATTTTTGCCACCGCATTGTTTGAAAGCACCCGCGCAGTCACCACCAGAGCTGGTGGTAGTGGATGTAGTAGATGTACTGGTGTCAGTTGAATCACCTCGTACACACTGCGAATACCACTCGTTCTGGTATTTGCAGACCCATCCAGCCTCACAACATGTTGGGCCATCATAATTCTTTCCACCACACTTCTTCCACTTGGCCGCGCATTCGCCACCTGAGGTGGTACTTGTAGCAGCTGTGGTACTCGGACTTGCCGTTGTCGTGGTGACCGTGGTGACTGTGGTGACTGTGGTGACCGTGGTGACGGTGGTGACTGTGGTGACTGTGGTGACCGTGGTCGTGGTAGTCGTCGTGGTCGTCGTTGTGGTAGTTCCCGAAGTGCCCAAAGATGTAGATCCAGAGCTTCCTGTTGTGCTGGGACGCGTGGGGTATACCGACTGGGTGCTGCCGATCTCACCAAAGGCCACGTTGGCAAAAGTCACGTAGGAGTTGGGGTGTTTGCTCCTGACATTTCGAGGTGCACTTTCTTCACCCCCTGGGCACATGCCACGATGCACGCCCGGCTCACTGCAGGCCTTGTCAGTGGGATAGCACGAATCCAGCCACATCATGTGCACATCGATGTCATCCCAGAGCGAAAAGGCAGCAACATGGCCACGCTCTAAGGACTCTCCCATAGCTTTGTTTCCACCCTTGATCTTGAAGTCATTGGGATTTCCAAACAGGTCCTGAACTGTTGGGTGACATCCGAGGCCGCAAATGAATATTGCTTCATACTGATAGCCGATAGCGAATTACCCAGCACCCCCTGCGCGCATTACTAGTTTGATTCCTGTTTCTTAAAGCAGTTGAAAGTCAAAAGTCAGGCTGACAGATTCCTCACATTTCACATCCCAATTGCAGTCCTGAATGTCCTCACACATCTTGTCAGTAATGGAGTCCGGTTGGTCTTGCAGGATCATTATTGGTGGGCTTTCAATTGCCTTTCCATCCTGCACATAGAAGCGACGAATCTCCGACAAATCTCCATCATCTCGACCATTGCTGGTAAGGAACTGAGTCACCACAGTCATTGGCCTGGAGGAATCCACCGAAAATGTGGGCCCTTTGCCATAGAAGCTTTGGTTCCCATTTCTGAAAGCGTTGATATCACAGCCATCTTTGTCACAGAGGCCATCATAACGCTCATCCTTGTCGTTATCACCACATTCCGTGCCTTCACACATGTACTGCCCGGGGCTATCGATGTCACAAGGATGCGGGGTGTAGGCTGTGGCCATGTTGTTGGCCTCCCAAATATCCATCTCAGCACAGCAGGCACCGTAGTGACCCAAGCCCATGCTATTGCTGAAGTCTTTGGGATGCGGCTTCCAATCCTTGGTGTTCGCCTGGCCATTGATGAACTTGATGTCCTGGGCTGATCAAAAACTGTGGCGAGGAAGACGTAAATGGGACGTATACCGTATACCGTATACCTCCAAAACAATAAGCTTTTGGCCGCCCTTACCACCAAGCTTTACGTATGTCCCACATTTTCCAAGCTTCATGGGGGCATTGCGCATCACAGTAGCCTGTACCAAACTTGGCACCAGCCTTGTTTCCTGCCAGCCCTTTGCCTCCATTGGCTGCCATCTCTATGAAATACATGGCACCATTCATACCACATTCCACCGTGGAGGAGTCGACATCCAAAGCAAACTCACGGTTCTTCAGATTGAAGAGCTTGTAGTTGTCGTCATCCTCCAACAGGAAGAGACGTGATCCCACATTGGACCCAGTGACAAAGCTCAGCTTGACTCCACCTTGCAAATTCAGGCTGAACCTACTTGCTACTTGCTACACCATCGGATACTTAAGGGGAATTAAATTCTGCTCGTGAGCAGCAATTCCTCTGCACACCAGAGAATTCGTTCGGAAGAACCATTCCGGCATGGCAACGCTTCGAAAAACTGAAGAAACAGGTGTACTGAACATCTGGAATGATTGAAAAACACAGCGAAAGCGAAATGTTTAATTTCCAGGATCTCACACAGTGTGGGCAGGAGATTTGGCCCTGATTTAAACAGATCTAAATCTTATGTGCGCTAAGCCGCTAAGCCCTTCTAGTACAGGCCACTGAGATGTAAAGAATTGTGACTGCAAGCATGTTCACTGCAGACCATGAGTCTATTTTGTCAAGCTGTGAATCTGTCAAAATTTGCCATCCCCTCTGCCTGGAACTGCTGTCACGCCATAGGTGGTCTTGTACTGCCCAGCATCTACCCCTTCCACCATGCAGTTCTCTGCACAAGTGTCTGGATCCGGACAAATAGAAGTGTCCCATAGATTTCCAGTGTAGCAGTTCCTTGGATGTGTCGACTTGGGTACCAAAAAAAATGAAACGCATAATTCCAATAGATTCCCCAGTCGTGGTAGATTAACCAACGGCTTGCCATCCAAAATCATCGACGCAAATCCAGGGCTCTGAAACTCCTCATTGTGGATCCACCGCCAATTAGCATCCAGCACAAGCTTGTGATCCTTGAAACTGCACCCCCTACTGCTGCACTCCTTCACGGCAATTGTGGGATTCCCTTCCACCTTTGTCCCCGGCTGCTGTGCCCAGCACGGGCAAATGGAAGCAATGAAGATCAAGATCAGCATGGTCGGATCCTATGGCTATGAGAAACCAGGTGAGCACGTCTTTGAACCAGAACTGCAGAAGTCGACATGTCAAATCCAGTGCCCAGGTTCCCTCTGCCATCGCCCCATGACAACTTCATTGCCTGCGGAGGTGAGAACGCATGTTTGGCAGCGGTCAGAGCCTCATGGGCCAATGGGGCTGTACACAGCACGCAGCACGGTAACCAACAAGAAACATGGTAAACTGGTGATTCTTGGGTTTACCACATTGCCTCTATGTTTCGAGAGCTGGGACCTAAGATCCACCAGACTCTTTCGTTCAATCCGACATTCGCAGCATATGTTTCATAACACCAAAAAGAAGTTCGAAGAGTAAACTCATGTTTTTCATCAATCCTAAAAATGTGGCAAGTCTGCACTCATCCAGAATCTGTCTTTTTTCCTTGTTTCTGGAGGTTTCTAATGGTTTCTATATGGTTTCTATATACCCTCTGGTAAACATACAAAAAGCTATTGAAAATGGCCCAGTCGAAATAGTGGATTTACCCATTAATAGCATGGTGGATCTTTCCATAGCTATGTTAAATGGTTTCCATAGCTATTAAAATAGTGGATTTACCCATTAAATGGCCATTTTCCATAGCTAACTTCTTCGGATCCAGATGATCCAGGCCACAGCACAGGCCACCAACGCACGGCGCGCCGGAGCCATGGCAGGTCTCATGGCTTTCGGCTCCGATCCTTTTGGAGCGCGGTCAAGTGGGGCCCCCGGCGGTGAACATGAAAATGGCCGGTGAATGATTCATAATGATGGTACTGTATTATGATGGGTAAATGGATGGTATAATGATGGGTAAATGGATGGTAAATGGATCATCAACCCAACAATATGAAGGGTCGTAGGTTTTGCATGGTTTTGCTAAACGTAAACATCTGTTCATAATTGTTGCCTATGTGAATCAGCGCTTGATACTCAGACGTCCACGGAGATCGGAGGATCAGAGTGCATCAAAATCGTCGACCTCAAGGCCTCCAGCTGCAGACCAAAGCACGAAGCAATGAGCAACTTTTTCAGATGTGCGTCATGTGCGTTCACCGTTCCGTCTGCATTTGCAATGTGCAGGAAAGTTGAAAGCACAACATTTACGAGTAACCACAGTGCCTCCGTTCTGCGAGTTTACGAGAAGCCTGCATTCTTAGCGTTGCTGCTTTGCTTTTTTACCGAAGTCTTCATAACTCCAGGATCACAGCTCAGGGGGCTTACGGCTTACAGCATATATTGTCACAAAGTCATTGAATGTCCTCGGCCTGAGTCTAGGTGAAAGGTTGTCTCTTTCATCTGTGTTGCAACTTGGAACTTGTGACGAAAGTTCAGCGGCACTTTGTGGTTCTGTGAGGAGGGACAGCGCACAGGGCACGGGGCCCAAAACCGCCCAAATCAATCAGAGATGAAACACGTCACTTGGCCATGTTTCAAAGCTCTGCTTCGCACTCAGTCATCATCAGCAGCTGCGGTCACATCCGCAGTCAAGGTATTCATGGCATCATCAGCCTGTCTTCAACCGGTCATGGGTCATGCCAGTGGGTACAGCTAATGATTGAATTGGGGGACCAAAAGAGAACAAAAGAAGATTCCGAAACATACACAAATGCTATCAAATGCTGCTAGAGTTTGAGCACAAACGCAAACCCTTGCAACTCAGCAAGTAGAAAGCCGCCGAAACATCCACAAAACACATTCCATCCACTGAATCCTTCCATGACGTGCAACAACAAATGGTATGGTTCAACATTCTCAAATTCGGATAAATGGATAATTTAGTGGACTTTACACAGAATTATGGGTAAACATGTTATCCATAAATGGAGCAATGTTAACCATTAATGGATAAACATAACACAGAACTTATGGCTCCATTGCTATCCCACTTGACCGGCGTTAAGCTCAGCTCGGGCCTCGGGGCGCATCATCTCAACACCGACATCATCTCCTCCATCGCCATGCAACTCCATGAGCCTTGGCACGTCGGCCCGCCAAGGCAAAGGATGTGTCTCACTCGTTACTCGGCTTGGTGAATGGTATGTGTCAGTATTGCTTGATTTATGTTGTGTTGATGTTGATGTTGAGATACACCTATAAATATAGGTATGTACATTTAGGTATGTATCATTTATGTACTTCTGTCTGTTGATGTTGATGTGTTGTTGATACACCTATAGCTATAGCCGAAAAACATCTTATAGTGATTGACATTCCCTGGAGTACCTATTAAAAACCAACAGGAAGATCACTCAAAAAGGTGGTAGATGGTCGTATCATCAGTTTCCCCCTCGCCATTTGGTGATGTACCCTCTGGTTATGTCAAAATAGCTATTGAAAATGGCCATAGAAATAGTGGATTTACCCATTGAAAATGGTGGATCTTTCCATATAGTTATGTAACAGTTTACCAGAAATTACCCCATTTTAAGCCCAGCGGCTTGGTGATGTCAAATTTGGGTTTTTTCATGATCTTCACCTTGCGAATCATGCAGTCCTTCAGTGGGAAGATCCCCTTGCACTGCTTCTCAATCTCCTTGCCGATCACTTCAGGGATCAGCTTCTTCACCTGTTTTGCCCATCCCTTGCCCATCCCGGCCTTTTTTTTTTGGCTGGTGAAAGATGGAATCATGATTATCATACATTATCATGGTGTCCCTACGAAATTAGGGAACATAGACGCTTCATAATGCTTATAGTTCATAAACCCATAAAATACTCCTTACAACAGCCAATCAACAGTGTAAATTTCTTCATTTCTCACCTGCCACGGAGCAACAACAAAAAACCAGAAAATCAGCGCCAAGCCACAAGCTCGCGGAGCTGGCACTTGCTCGCCTCCTGGTGACTTCATAGAGGCAAGATGGGCCATGGCCAAAGCTTTGAGTACTTCGCAGTTCTCTCACTTGGCTAATAGATGGTTTATCCCATTATTTATCCCTATATTATCCATATTATGGAACTAATATGGATGATAGTACCTTCTATTTATGTTACTTTCATTTGACACAAATGACTCAAATGACTTGAACGTGTGGGTCTCACTTCTCATCTTGCCAGGAAATCACCATAGCCTGTAGCATCCTGTAGCTATATCCATTCATCATCACTAAAACACCCCCAAATTATCCAACAGCCACGTCCTGCGTCATGATCTCCGTCATCTTCCGCCGGATCTTTCGGATCTGCGCAGTCTGCGCGTAGCAGTTGGCCTTCACCTGCTCGCGCTGCCGGGCCGTGAAGGCCATGCAAAACCTCGGAATTGAAACGGTGGAAATTTGGATGGTAAATCCAGGGAGAAACCACAAGTGGCAAGTTTTACCCAAGAATTTGATGCATTTGGAAAGCTCCACAAAGCGGAGCTAAATTGGAGTGGGATGAGTGGAAAATGGTGGGATTTGCCACATTGGAGGTCGCCAACAAAAAGACATCACGGATGCTCTGCAGTGCTGGCGGGCTGCACTTTCGGTCGATTGTTGAGTGTCCAATCCCGTATCAAAGGCCCCGCAATTTATGGTTAAATCATGTTAAATGCCAGTGATTACTTAAAAGTTCACCCCATAGAACCACATAAAACCCCTATGATTCCAGTGGGTGTCTTGGCATAGTGACATCCGGACCACATAGCCATCGGTCGTCTTGACATCCACTTGCGCTTCGATCAATGTCTGCCACTTCCTCAGAGGTGCTGACTGGGCAATCCCTTGGAGGTCACCCTACTATGGAAAAAAATGTGGAAAAAAATATGGAAAATTTGGGTACCCCTAAACCCAATGGTTAATGATCATTATCCCTATTAAATGGCTATAATTGGGAATATACCCTATTTAATTATAGCCATTTAAAAACGGGATAGTGATCAGCAAAACCACAAAGGTACACTATTTGGTACACGTTTTTCAGACACACCCATTTGTTGAAATTCATGGCACAAAGGGTTCACACTATCGACGCTGCCCAAAATGCAGCGGCAGCCGAGCGTCTTGATGAGTGAGCAGATCTTATCCCTTGTCAGCTGCATGCCATGAAAGTCCGTCAAGCAACTTCTGCCTTGCACCTCCTGCAGTGACTGGAAAACCTCTCTGGAAGCTCAACACAATTAATTGGCCAAACATACAGATAGATGGATAGAAAATGATAGAAAGATAGTTGGAAAACACAACATACACATCATCTCTAGCTATGATCCCAAACACTGCGAGCGTCGATGATTCTTGATGCCTTAGATGCCTTAGATCTCGCCTCGATGCACAGCCGGATCTTCTTGGAGGCCTGATCTTCATCGCTGTTCAGATCGGCCAAGTTCACCTGGCCAGAGTCAGAGCCAGCGGTCAGCAGGATTTTGGACCGGACAATGGGAGAATTCAAAACACCCAAAGTATAGCAAATTATCATGTGGAGAAGTGGGAAAATGATGATCAATGATGATCACCTATGAAAATTTTGGGGCAGATCCAAACAGCTGAATTCCGTGAGCTCTTTCCATCTCTCCTCCAACACTCGGCCCTTCAGCTCTTCGGTGGCAATCTTCGCACCCTGGGTCCTTGAAACCAGGGTTTTACCTCGGCGCTCAGAGCCCCCGAGCTTCGGCTTCCGTGGCCGCGCTGTTCTGACTGTCCGGTCTGGGGATGTCTGGGGCCCTGGCCGCAGTTGCGCACCGTGAACCTTGAGCCCGCTTTTTAGCGGTGTCAAACATGGCTGGGAAGTGCCAAGTCCCGGAGAAATTGCCATTTTTACTTGTCGGAACATCATCTTTGGCGATTTTCCAGCAAGCCATGTTTCATTACCAGAGGGTAGTCACCAACAGCTGAGCAGGCAAGCAACATACTTGGAGCTTTGATGTCATACCACTCCTTCCGCAGGAATGGATCACCCGCCTTCTTCTTTCCACCTTTCTTCCCACCCTTGGTGAGGCGTTTGTTCTTTCCAACAGCCATGACAGCCCAGGAAAAGGAGACAGGAACTGAACAGGCTTGAGCCAAGGTCACAAGAAGCCGGGCGATACAATTCAGACGCATGCCAGAGTTCAATTCTGAATTCAGAAATTCCCATTCTCAAATGACAATCTCGTCTCCTCCAAGTTTTGTCCTTCAGTTTGCGCAACAGTTTGGGAACTCCATGTTTTCCATGTCGCCTTTGACGAACTCTTCGGTTCCGGGTCTGTATTGACAACTAGATAGCCAGCTATGCACAGCTCATTGTAAAGCCTCAGTATCAAAGTCTGGAACCAAAGTCTCCAGCGGTCCCCAACAGAAATGCTTCTGCCTCTTGCGATGTTTCCCTGGTCTATCTTTTGGGCTTCGGAAATGCTATGAGATGAAAAAAATACAAAATATGTGCATGGACAGATTTGCCGACAACCTCAGCACCCAAAAGGCCTCCTTTGGAGCTGTTACTCTTATGATTTGCTGAAACTTGCATCCTGAGCTCATGACTCTCCATTCCACCGCACCACATCGGGGACCTTAGGACAGCAATTCATGGAGCTCTTGAGTGCAGCGTTCCCTTTGCCAGGTCTAGGGAACGTGCAGCCAATTTTGCCACCGACCAAGACTTCTCGCACCTTCGAATCTTCGAAGTTTCCAAGTGCCAAATTCAACAGCAACAGTCGCCTGTCGCGATGGAGGCGCAAATCGACCTGGTCGTGGCACTTGGCAAACAGCAAGGAAAAGCTTGTGATGGAAAACGGCTGAGCACGCGGCCAGGATCGTAGATTCCAACTTGTTTTCTGTTGCCCCATGGAACGCTGTTCAAACCTGTCCTGGCGTACAGCAATCCACCTGAAAAACCACCATGTCAGGTTAACGAAGTTGCACATCCCCTATTTTAGTAATGGTTACTTGGTTGATGATGATTACTCATACTCATTAATACAACACATGCTAATCTCGGACTCCCTGCTTTCAATTTCGATGTTTGAACCATCCTGTCCTGGCAAATTCACCGGCGTCAGGCATGTGCCGCCTGAACACGATGACACAGGGCTGGGAATGCAAATGATGAATCAAAATTGGTGGTACTTTTTGACATTGGTGGTAATTTTTGAAACTAAAATTTGGGATATTTGCTTGCAGCCCGCTATATGGATATTCATACATATTATGTATATATATGTCTTTAATGGGATATGTAGATGCATATACATACGGTGGAATTTTGGAATATGACATTTGCAAAGAACGAAACAATGAACAATTTGTTTCTTGGTCAATGGCTGAAGAGATCTGTCCTAAAGGATGCAAGGTCCAGGCCATCTGCTTGGCATTTGAAATCTCTGTCAATCCCTGATGCAAACCCTTGCAGGACGGATAAAACAAAAACAACGGCAACGGAAAGAAATAATTCAGGAAACAGTCATTTGAAAGGTAATTTTTTGTGTGTTGTTTGTGGTTGTACCCTCAGCTACGACATCGCAAAAGGAGACAACTGTCATTTTTTTCACTGTCGGAGTCAACATGTTCATTTTGAATGGAACACTTCTGTCCCCCCGCAGGCAAACCAGGAAATGTCCTCTCGGTGCCTGAGAAATAGTTGCATGCCCTCTTTGGCATCTATTTTGAAGTGGCAACGACCACCTCGGAATGCATGACAAGAACGCAACCTTTTCTGTGAACAGTTACATATGTTCAACGTGTGCAAACTTCATTCATGGATTTTTGCCACAAACAAAAAAAAAACAGAAAGCAGCATATGCAAAAACAAAATATTCAAACAAATCCATCAAATGTTGACCCGATTCCATGTTCCATATCTTTGCGACCTGAACTGAGTCTCCAGCAAGTGAGATCCTGGGAAGATTAACTTTCCAGTTTTCAATTTCATCATCACGAAACCACATCCAGAAGTACTGAACTTAGTTCCTCACCATGATGGATGGTTTTCCGCGTCTCGGCCTCGGTGATTGCGACAGCTGCCACCGTTTTTCAATCGGACGAAATACGATATATTTTTGTCTGCGCTGAGGCGCGATCAAATTCCTCAAAAATGCCATTGCATCGAAGAAATACACTTCAAAAAACAACGTTTCCTTAAAATGGTGTTGTCCCGAAATGGTTTCGGTATGTTTTGGTCAAATTGCATGTTGTTTCCCAATGTTGTTTCCATGTCAAAATGCGACCAAACAAAATACTGGTGGGTTTCGTTTGTAACCACATGTGCATATCGCATGTTTTCATGTTCTTGTGTTCTCTGTCTGCAATGCACGGTTGGTTTCAAGTTTGATTCCAAATGGGTTGCAAATATAAATAGAGGTCGAACATTCGTTCATTTGGTGATTTGTTTTCTGCAGTGTTTTCCCACCCACCCTTTTCACCCAAATCACATGGGAACTAAACAAACAAAAACCAATTCAAAAATTCGCAACGTATTCAGTTCCAGCTTTTGGGGTTTCACATCGCTGCCACAAAGCACTGTGCATTGCGTTGATATTGATGTGAGATGCCCAACGAGGTCAATGTAAGCACTTCGGAGCCTGGTGGTCTTTGACGTTTGTTTCACCCATCCTGTCCGATGAAAAAATATCCTAGACAACTAAAGGAGAGGCAAGCTGGGGATTCCACTGACGCTATTTTAGTGTCACTGCCTTGAAACTTAAAAAGTCCACGAAACTTATGTCCGTGAATTCAAAGGGCCTAAGGCATCTGCGACCCTGGTTGGCTCTATGCCCTATGCATGGCATGGACATTGTCAAATCCCGCACTGGTGGCGATCAGGTTGACAAAGTCCTGTGGCAATTTCTAGCAGCCAGGACAAGAGAAAAGACAGAGACTTCAGTTAGTGACTTATGCAGTAGTTTTCATGTTTATAGATCTGTTTTGTTTTAACAATTCCTCTGGATCTAGCTGGCTGCTCTACCCTGCAACATAAAATTTCAAGGAAAGAATCTCCCACCCACCCTGGCGCTCCGTTGTCCACCACGTTGATCTCGCATAATTTGGTCAAATTGTTGAAGGGCCACCATCGGGTGAAGTTGCCTTCTTGGATTCCCGAACAATAATTGCCAATGCGATCCCTCCAAGTAAGAGGGCTGCTACCACTAGCGCTGCAATTGTAGTCCCTTCTAAATGAAATGCCTCAGCCTCGGGCTCTCTTGCAACAACAACAACTGCGCTTGTGCGGGTATAGGTTGTGCTTGTGCGAGTTGTCCCAGTTTCTTTTTGATAGACGCTGAATCGGGTTCCATACCAGCCTTGACAATTCTCCAAATTTTTTGGTACAGAACACTCGCCCTTATTGGCTATGCACAATTCTCCTGCTCCAGAGCCTTGACACCTTGGGAGTGCAGCCAGCTCTTGCGGAAATGGACATGTAATTGAAGGTGTTAGTCGCAAACCATCCGCACAACCGATGTCAACGAGACACACCATCCACCTTTGCTTCTGACCCTGAGATCTACGTCTTCGGTGATACTCCCGCCTTCGGTGATACGAGTTCGAGTAGGAACGTCGTCTTCCGTTCTCCTTGTACACAATATCTCGATGGACAAGAATAGTCTCGGCGTCCATGTCCTCACTTCCTGACTTGCCAATGCTCAAAGCAGGTCTGCAGAGGTTTGTATTGAATTTCAAGCCTCTGAATTGAATCACAATTATTGAACACCAGTATTCAATATGATTGATTCCCCAAACAATGTGTCCAGACTGAGGGGTTCTCATGGTAAATGTAAAGGCACAGGCTTGATCAGGCGTAAAATGACTCGTCACATGTCCATGCGTTTCGACTGCGCAAGCTCGCACAAAACGTGCGCCTAACTTCTGGGGCGCGGCATTTTTCCTGTAAGTTCTCGCACGAAACGGCTCTTGCGACATGTCCATGTGCATTTCGATTGCGCAGGCTCGCACACACCGTGCGCCGGGATCTTTGGGCGCGGGATTTTTCTTGTAAATTCTCGCATAAAATGGCTCTTGTGACATGTCCATGTGCATTTCGACTACGCTAGCTCGCACAAACTATAAGTTCCCGCATAAAATGGCTCTTGTGACAAGTCCATTCCATGTGCATGTCGACGGCGCAGGCTCGCACAAAGTCTGCGCCGTGGGGTTCTCGAGCTTTGCGAGTGCGGCATTTTCATGCATTTTCATTGTAAGTTCTCGTGTAAACGGGCTCGCTCTCCTGTGGAGATTCTGCTAAATATGCTGAATTCCTCTCAAGAGTGATCCTGGTGATCCTCTCTAGGAGGTCCTTGCATGAGGAGCGTGCACGCGCCATGTTTTGGAGGTGCTTGCATGAAAGCTCTTCTGGGAGGTTCTTGGGAGGTTCTTGTATCAAGATCTTGAAGGATCCGCTCCAGCAGCAGCAGGTCCTTTTGACAATCTTGTGAGATTCTGTTGGGGGTGCTGGCCCAGCATCAAGATCTTGCTCAAGGTCTTTTTCAGTTCCTTATGCGAAGATCCGGCTGAAATCTTCCTTGCAAGGGCCTTGCATCAAGATCTTGAATGTTCTTCTGGGATGCTCACAGGAAGTTCTTGTATGAAGATGTGCGCTCTATATAGATCTATATATAAGGTCCTGCTGCTCCAGTTGCAATCCCGCCTACAACCTCATCTGTTACTGTTCCATAGCTACTGTTGCTTGTATCTGGTACATTGACTTCCTACCAGCCACACTGTTTGGGGCCTCTTGCCGGTGTAATTCCCGAGAGCGCCTGAGCAGGAATAAGGTTTTGACCTTATTCTGGCCTTATTCCATGATTATTTTGGTGGATCCTTAATAAGGCCTTAATAAGGCCTTAATAATGTATTATTTTTAATTTGGTAGGGGGGGTACTTAGGGGGGGCCTGTTTCGGCTCCCATGAGAGCAATTACGCCGGGATAGACCCCAGACACCAAAAGATTTTTTTGGTAATCGCAATCTCCATCAGGGCCCAACGCCCACATTGCCATAGACCCTAGACATCTCGCAGCCACCCCGTGCAGCGACACCATGCCAGCTCCAAACGCACACGCCACTCTAACAGCACCTTCAAGCATCACCCTCAAGCAGCACCCTGCAGCGGCCCTCCAGGATGCCCGCTCCCAAGCGCACTAGTATATATTTTTTTTGTCGCTGCCGGTGGCTGTTGCCGGATGACGGTGCCGGATGCCGGTGCCGGATGATGCCGGTGGCCGCCGGTGCCGGATGCCGGGTGCCGGTGGCCGGTGCCGGATGATGCCGGATGATGCCGGATGATGCCGGATGATGCCGGATGATGCCGGATGATGCCGGATGATGCCGGTGCCAGATG
>Ga0126342_10007590_pt1 | contig 19403 bp, 26 predicted proteins | sample Cyp1metagenome_FD_92528 | JGI IMG/M metagenome (GOLD analysis project Ga0126342, IMG submission 92528) | Coral microbial communities from Lord Howe Island, Old Settlement Bay, Australia - Cyphastrea 1 metagenome | ecosystem: Host-associated > Invertebrates > Cnidaria > Coral ... | reverse complement strand
AGGGCAAGAGGGCAAGAGGGCAAGAGGGCAAGAGGAGAAGATGTGAAGATGTGAGGATGTGAAGATGTGAAGATGTGAGGATGAGAAGATGTGAAGATGAGCAGATGTGAAGATGTGAAGATGGGAAGATGAGCAGCTGTGAAGATGAGAAGATGTGAAGATGAGAAGATTTGAAGATCAGAAGATGTGAAGATGAGAAGATGTGAAGATGAGATACAGACCCCCACTATTGGAAGAACCCTGCGCTCAGACGCTCTCGGGAATTATGATTTGGGATTTGGGGGATGGTTTATGGCATTGTTTTACCGGCATTAGGTACATTAACTATAAATTGCCATTTTCCATAGTTTTTTTTTTGTATGTTTACCAGAAGGTAATTATCTCCATATTGTCACTATATCTCTCCATTGGCCATTATACATATATTATTAAACAGATCTAACCATTGATGACCACTAGTAACTACTAGTAACCATTCATATACCCATATAATATATACAATCATATTTACAATCATAAAGAATGACCTAATAATATATCCCAATATTAGTAATTAACCATATTAATATACCCACTGAATAATGACATATCGAGGCGCGAGGACTTGGAACTCTTCGAGGCCGCCGAGCCCGAGCGACTGCGGACTCCGGTCGCGGCGGCCGCGGCGGTCGCGGCGACGCGGCCCTGGGAGCTGCTGGGCCGCGAGTTGGCCCGCGAGGGCACCGGCCTTGGCGAACAAAAATATCCAGTGGCAAGAACTGGGCACCTGGCCACCTTGCCACAAGGGCCTGCAACCATGAGAAACCATGGTGATTCCACAGATTTATATTATAGTACACCCCCTAAAAATCTATCACTATGTAGCACTATATCAAACAAATAGCGGTAAGGAGACTTGGTATAGCCATTTGAATAGCACAGTCACCTTAATTCTGTATGGGGGGGGCTCAGTCCAAATAACTAAGGGAAGGAGTGTGGCGAAAGTTGATGCTTGATGATGCCTGGCAGGAACACACAATGGTCACATCCAAGATTGCTCAGTTTCAGGGGAAGTATGTGAAGGGGTCATAATGGGTTCACTTGAAGTCATTGACATGAATCTGGACAATACATTATTTTTCGATCAATCCTTTTGTTTCAAGTAGTAGGTGGAAAAACAAACATAGTGATCTTGGCGAAGCAAACAAATAAACCACCGATTTTTTTAAATAAAAAATTGGGGATGCTTTATACGGAGATGTGTATATTACCACCCCATAAAATGTATATCACAAAAATGGTGATGACTTGGGATGCTTCACTATATCGCTTTACCAACATTTGGGATTTTACTGTTCTCCGCCGCTCCCGAGTTTGGTGTCCACACGTCAGGTTCATGACACCGCCCCGCGCATCCCGGGGACGAGGTGGCACTCATCTACTGAATCTATGGACACAAAAATGACAGTTTTCCTTGAGTTGTGCAATTTTGTGCCATGAACTATTAAGAACTCTAATTGAAATTTGAATCTAGTTACTAGTTCATTCCAATCTAGGTGAGCTAGGTGATGAATTTCAAGCGGTTGAAACATCCCAGTTTGCCAAACAAAACAACGGTGTTTTTCAACAAGCCATCGTCAGATTGGTGTGCCTTCGGCCGTGGAGCTGCTGCGTCTGGTGTACTGAAAAGGAGATAAAAGGAGACTTTCAAACGAATTCAGTGCAAAACAGTGAAACATACAAGAAGTTTGAAACTTATATCAAGGTATATCTAAAACTATGCACTTAACATCACTGAACTTTGTATAAAGGTTCTGTAGTACAATATATGGTATGAACATAAAGGACATTTGACATGCATACGGGATATGATGATTCCCTCATGCAGTTCCTGCTGATGTTTCCAAGCCATGCTCAAAAGAGACACAGGAGCCGACTCTTGTTGTTCAATCCCATGTTGGTGTTCCTTTCTGCCCAGCCAACTTCTAAGCCCAATGTTTTCTTTCTTGCCAGTTAAAACCTTTGAAACCGCCCCCAGAGAAAACCCAACCTAAATAGAAAAAACATCAAAGGAATCAAAGGCATATGTTCGAGGCTCGAAACATGTTTCAACTCACATGATTTCTATGTGTGGTACTTTTTGTTATACATTTCGTAGCTTATGTATTTCAGCCAACGTTGATTTTAACCTCCAGGCAACCAGGGGCACAAGGATTCTCCCCCAATGAGATGTTCCCCAGATTTTCTAGGTGTCCAACTGATGATTCGATTGGTGCAAATTTTAGCATTAACACCCGGCGTGCAAAAACTAAAGAGCAGTTTGCTTTTCAAATGCTATGTGTGGACACGACTCAAATAACTGTGGCAAGTCTCATATGGCCGAAACTTCTTGACCCCCAACAACTCCTCTGAGCGGGCATGTTTTGATGCATCGCAGGGAGTCTTTGCGCAACTCCAACCAGGATCCAAAAGCCTGAGTAAAGTTGTTGTCCCAACATCAAAACATTCGTCGTGTTGTTTAAGAAAAAACTACAACTGGGATTCCTCAAATCCATCAAAGAAGTTCTACTTTTTTGGTGATGGGTTACGTCCCAGTGGAATTTTCGGATCACTGCGACTGAGTCAAGTTCGGCCGCCAGTTCCTCAGATCTATATCTATGAGGGAACACTGGGCCACGACTGAGAATTAACCAACCCCCGCGGTCCGCTTAGCAATCGCTGGGAGAGTCGAAATGGGCGATCCAAATGATCTCAAGGCACCAATCCTATAAGAATGGTTTACTATTGAATCAGCTTCCTAGCCTCAGCTGCTGGCGGTGGTGTGTTCTTTGTCGACCTTCTAGGTTTTATATATAAAAAAGTAATCCCAATAATAGCAACCTGGCCACACTTGTTTTGGGGCTATACTCGCATACCATGCAGCATACCCCTATATGTATCAGCCTATATCCAGATCACCGCAAAAGAGTTTACAACTGGGCATGGTTGGGTTCATCCGCATATGCTCCCTCGAAAAACACCTCAATGCACCATCAGGAACCTCTTGAAATTATTTTCAATCCTAGTGTTTGTCCCAATTCGGTATCCATAGTAATTAATATAAGTACTATAACAATCCCATCTGCATACTGTAGGACTGTAGGACACTGTAGGACCATGAGACAATCCGCGCACCAAGTGCCAAGACGTTTTGGTAACTCCCGTGGGGGCCGCGAAGTTTACGGAGGTTTGTGGTTGTCACTGCGATGGATGTTCAACCGTGAAACCTCCGTTAGTTTATTCCTGGGATTTCCCAGACATGTTTGATGACACCTGCGGGTGCGTCGATGATTACGTGACTAGGGTCTAGGCTGCTCCCAGGGCGTGACGGGCTTGTTATCTTGCCATTTGGTCCCCTGACGTCACGCATCGAGGGAGGAGGAGGGGGAAAAAAAGACCAAACTGATTTCACTGGAAAGCTTACCCTCTGGCAAACCAACATAACTATGGAAAATCACCATTTTGAACAAGTAAATCAACGAACTAAAAAGCAATTTTCAATAGTTGTGTTAAATTACCAGAGGGTATTGGTTGGGAGGTCTTGGAACATGTGTCTGTTAGTCTCACGTCCTCAGCTAACCGCTTTGCTCCAAGAGCTCCATCCAAAGTTCACCGTGACGGGCACGCCATCCTCCCTTCTTTCAGGGTCATTTTCGGCGCCATGGAATATGATACCCAAACGTGTCTCATCCTAGAAAGCATTTATATAAAGACATGACGTCATTTTCGGTGATGTCATGTGTTTCCTTCTGCCATGGGAATGTTGGCAAACCAGCTTTAAAACTCTCGAAAAGAACAAAGCAACGGTGCTACCTTTTTAACCATCCACTCCATGTATGGAATATCTACCAACATTAACCACTCAAAATAAATCACCCAATATCACCCAACATGTAAGTAGATATACTATGATATACTGATATACCAAAAATAGATGGACCAAATTGCGCTGGTTTGTCAACATTCCATTTCTGAAGGGAGAAAACCCCCCACCCTGGTGGAGCCCAAAATGGGGATCATGATGATGATTGCCCCGGAGTACCCACCCTTGCAAAGATCGACAAGGGCATACACCACTATACCAATTACATCGGATACATCCTAAGGACATCGAGTGATTTTGGCAAGCCTGGCGCATATTTTTGTCGCACCCGCAGAAGCCCTATTCACCTCTCAAGTGGCCCTGGTAGCCTAACGCCAGCCACCCGCCACCCGTCGAGCGAAAGCGGTCAGCGACGGCCGCTGAGACTGCGATACAGCCTGCGCCGGTTTTGAATGGATTCAACCGTTCGAAATGAGGGTTTAATGGTACTTAATGGGGATCTACCCTCTGGTAAACTAACATAGCTATGGAACATCACTATTTTCAATGGGTAAATCCACTATAAATGGCAATTTTCAATAATTAGCTATGTTAGTTTACCAGAGGGTAATTGAATGGGGAAATATATGACATATGGGAATACAATGGGATGTATAGCTTGTACAGTAATTAACTCACAAAATGGTGATCAAAAATGGCTACCTGGGGAAATCCCGGCACTACATGCAGGTTTTTAGATACCCTGTGGTAAACTAACATAACTATGGAAAATCACAATGTTTAATGGGAAAATTCACTATAAATGGTGATTTTCCATAGTTATGTTAAATTACCAGAGGGTAATCTATATAGACAGGACAATCATGGAACTCAATCGTTTGATTACTGGAGGGTGCTGGGAAGCCACTACGAAACAGGGCGAATGCGAATCCAGTCACCAGTTAGTGACTGTTAGTGGTTATAGTGGTTATATAGCTTGTGCCAATCCAATGATTTAAAAGGCTCAAGATCAATCAAAATATATGGAGGTTTCCATGGTCATGGTGGTACCCCAAGCTCGCTGGATGGTTTTTTATTTGACAATCCCATTTGTTTAAATGGATGACTGGGGGCAGATGACTGGGGGTAGCTCTATGACTGGGGGAATCATCTCCAACAAGATGCACGATTGCCTGATACAGACAGAGGTCGTCTCTGCCAAGGAGAGATTGGCACGAAAATAAGTGCGCGATCAGATTTACATTATAAACAAAACATAGAAGTAGATACATCGAATCGTGGATAGATTGAATTAGCTTAGATCTTAGATTATCTGATGTTTACCCTCTGGTTATTTAACATAGCCATGGAGAATGGCTCATTTATAGATGGTGTACCTATTAAAAATGATGATTTTCCATGGTTTGTTTTAAAAAAACCGCAGGACGAGGGTATGGCCCGGAGGGCCATACCCGAGAGCGGAGCTAGCAACCCATTGGTTCCATCATGCCAGGGGATTTCCTTGTCATAACATTTCCTTGTCATAATCTCCCGGCCCCATGGAACATAAACGCATACCTCCATTAGGGATTTCATATAGGGTATAACAAAAGTTATAAAAATCCCCCGGCCCCATGGAACATATACGCAAACTTCTATTTGGTGTTTCATTTCGGGTTTACATAAGTTCTCAAATCCGGACTCGCCAAAAAAGTCGAAAAGATTGAAAAAGTGGAAATTGCCGAAGCGCGTGAAGTCCGCAGAGGGTTCACTTTTCTGACTGATTTTTCCAAAAGTTCGTCTTAGACCAGGCTAACTCACAGATGTACCAGAGTCATAAAACACTGCACCTGCGCAGAGAAATGAGCCTCCCACTGACGTTCATACGACCATTCCGGGACAACCCTCAGTCCTGCCCGTTAAATAACCAGATGGTAGAATAAGTTTAGATCATGCATACCTGCGCCCCCCATGGGCCCCTTGGATGTGCGGGCCCCACCTTTGAATCCATGGTTGATAATCCATTTTTGTCACCAAGTGTTAACCCCACAGAAAAATATCCCCTTACCCCAACTGGATTGTTTTTTTTGTTGACCCATTTGCGTACTGTACGAAACGTGGGATGCACCAGTTTAGATACACATTATTTTGGATTGGGGGATACCTTAGATTATGTTTAGCCATTAAGTTTAGCATCTGCACCCCCGCTGATGGCGAAACAGGCCCCATCCACATACCTACGGCATCCGAGCCTCCGTAAGCCACTGCCGCAACACTCGGAATCAAAGTAGCCTCGTAGATGGAGCTGGGCATGTCATGGCAGGTATCAGAACACTGTATAGGAATAGTAATAATAGGGATATATATATATATATAGACATTAATTAAAAAATGACTACACATCACACACAAAAAGCATAGTTTCCCAGTCAGTAAAAAAATTAGCAATAAATGACAGTTATTTTTACAGTACTAAATAATTAGTTCTACAAAGAGACAAACCAAGAGATAACACAACCGGAATCATGGGAGAATCATGGGAGATGACCTAAGAAATGGCCCCATAAAAACGGGAGTCTTGAAACCCTGCCGAAACCTGGCAATCCCAAGGGGCCAAGCATATTCTTATCTGGCCATTTGTATCATTTTAGATCAACAAAAATGATGAGCTTGCGAACGAGGTCATCATGTGGGTTTTAGTGTGGCCCACCATCCCATCACAACATATCGCAACCAGGCCTGATTTGGCGTGGACCACAGGCAAACTAATCTCCGGCCGGTCTTCAGGTTTCTCTTCCTGCGTGGATTGCGCTGGGGGACCATCCGCCCAATTTTGGGGAAAGGGAACATATGAAACAGTATACATCCTGTAAACTCACATAGATGTGGCCTACTAGTACCATGAACTCCAGATACGCACATTCTCTGCGATCCGATCGCAGCAATTTCAGGAGTGTGGGTTGCAGACTCCATCCATGTCGCATCAGGCCACCCAAATTGCCATTTTCATGTAACCTATCATCTTGTTCCTCCATGTAGACTGCTTGTTTATAATATATATATATGTATATATTCTGCATATTCTAACATATAACATGTAGAGTTGGCTGAACAAAGGCACTTTCAAAAGCAAAATATGCATAGCAACACAAGTCTCTGGGCGATTTGGTTTCCTCATCAGCCCTGCCCCCCCCCAAAAAAAAACAACAACTCCCAAACGCAATGATAAATATGGAACGCCACAAGTGGAGGAGCAATCTCAAGTAGCAACATCCACCATCGGTGCGGTTGGTTTAAGTCCTCATTTTGGTGTTGATCTATTAGTTTTGGGTCTACGGACGACTGCTTGCAATGCCACATATCATATGAAACCTACCATTTACTCACAGTCCGTCCATTAAAAGGAACAAAAACATGTATTCTTGCTGAAACTCAAAAACACAAACTGCCATCCACCATCATATGTGGTGCTGAAACTCCGCATGTTTGCATTGTTTTCTTCCATGATTATCGTTTGTGGCTAACTAAAAAGCCTCCCATAAAATGATTCCATCATTTGATGATCAAACTCAATAGGTTGGATAAGTTTGATATCGTTTACCCTCTGGTAATTTAACACAACTATTGAACATGGCCATAGAAATAGTTGATTTACCCATTAAACATGGTGTATGTTAGTTTACCAAAGGGTATTTTCTTCAGGTGATTTATTGGTAACGTGTCAACTGCACGATTAGCGTTTCCCGTCACTTTCTTTTTCCGTGAGTTTATCATCTTAAACCTAGCAGTTTATTCACCTATATACAATGTGGGAAGTCCAATATTAAACCTACCATTGGGATGGTTTATAGCACCCATTTATGATGATTTTAAGGATGGTAAACATGGCATTGGGGACTCACAAGCCACCACTCCGCACGCGTCGCAACGCTGAAAATCCACCAACCCCAATCAAGCCATTTTGGGTATGATTCCCCATATTTGTATATATATTATCGCATATTATGCCAAGCCATCATTTAGGTGGCCCATCTTGGTCCTTCGAAAGTTGCAGGATACACTTATCCATTTTCGAAAAGTACTGTAGTTGGGGAATAAAAAACAACAAAAAACACAGGTTTCTGCTTCATATTTTTTCCGCTGACCAGCTGACCAGCTCATCCATTTTCTGGGAAGCCTGGGAAGCCAAACAACCGTCCCATCCACCAACTGCCAGGTTGTGCCCCCCCCCTTTCAGTTATAAGTTGGCTTATAAACCATAGTATGTATTGATCTGTATTGATATACATATATATGTATATATATATGTATAAATATATATATATATATATAATATCATAAACCATAGTTCTTGTTTTTTTCACCAACTTAGCGTTCACGAACTGGGGCAGCACCGTATCGGTCACAACTGACAAACATGCCAGTTGCCGGGCATCCCCGTGGCCTCCACGGGAGACACATCCGCATTCTTCGCTTCTAAAACGAAGGACGACTGGTTCTCCCCAAGCCTTGGCGAGAGGTGGTTGGTAGGATCAGATTGGTTGCTTAATGGTTTACATACCTGATCTGGTGGTTTCAAACATCTCGAAAAATATATGAAAGTCAATGGGAAGGATTATCCCATACCTTATGGAAAACAAAATGTTCCAAACCACTGATCAGTGATATTTACAGGGAGTTTATAGTGATTTTATACGGATCTTAAAAGGATATAACATGATATAACATGATACACCCACATAGAGTACAACCATCAGCAGTGACTTAATGCGACTTACAGTACCTATCCAACAAAAAAAAGTGTTGAACCCATCCCCCGCAATATCCAATAGTAAGACTGTAGCCCCCATCATTGGGACGTCAACTCCTGAATAGATCCAATACATTTATTGGGCTGGGAGGGCGTTCCGTGGTTTGGATGGGAACATGAATTAAATTCATCAAATGGAGATGGACCTGCTGTGCAATGAACACAGCAGGCCATCAAAACTCATCTGAACCAGTTACAAGTGCAACATGGAGATTTAAAGAGATCTAAATCCAAATGATACCCTCAGGTAATTTAACATGGCTATTGAAAATGGCCATTTATAGTGAGTATTCCCATTAAAAATGGTGATTTTCCATAGCTATGTTAGTTTACCAGAAGGTATTACAGCAAACAAATATAGCGCATCCTGATTATTGGACTTTGTTGTATTGAGGAAAGTGACTGCATCCCTACACGCAACACGCAACAGCTGGTGCTTGGCATCATCCATAAAGAGATGACTTCCCAAAACGTCAGAAAAAATCTAGGGATCAAATATTTTTTAATTCAGGCTGAAGTTAAAAACAATATATATATATATAACATATATACCTTATATATATATATTATATCCCAGACCCTGGATGTGTCAACTGAGCCGGGAGCAAGGATTGCAAACTCTGAGAGAAGCGTCGCGGCGATACCCTTGGAGGATGTCAGCAGTGATTGTGGAGCAAAAATCATCGAAGGCCGAGGCTGGGAGACACGACTCATTGTGCCTTGCAGAGCACTCGCGCATTAAAGAAAGCCACCTAGGTCGCGGCTGTCACTTGTGCTGGAAAAGGCGTGAAAAATGCATGAAAAAGGCGTGGAAAAGCCGAGCAACAGCTGTGTTTTTGATATTTTTTGGAGGTCTGCCTTGAAACAATAGCATGGTCAATGCCACCCCTGTGATGAATCGCAGTCTCATCCGGGGTTGACATCAGCTCGCTTGTGTGAATCACTTGGGCATACGTTTTTCATGTTAAACAACCATAGTTATTTAATGGGGTTTATAAACCCACTCCCAACTATAACCAATACATAGAGATGTATGAAATTGGGATAAATTGGGTATTCCCAGTATTCTCCTAGAACTGGGATGATGTGAGACCACTCCAAGTCATTTCTCTCGGGTGCCGTGCTCATCGAAGTTGATGCCTCAACAAAAAGCTGGCAGCTACGTACCACATGAGCCAAACATGTATTCGTAAAGAAACAGTTCAAACACATGGAAAATAAGGAGCAACCATAGTTATTCCCCCAAACAAATGCCAAAATCATCGAAAATAGTGATACCCTCCTGTAATCAAACATGGCAATGAAACATGTCCATTTTCTAGATGATTTTCTCATTGAATTCTGCATATGTATATAAAAATATAGGGGATTTGCATTTGCAATGTTGACTACTGAAGGGCAAGCATCAATCCCAACCAACAGTTCTCTTCTGCACATGGAGGTGCCAATGGGAACATCATCCATAAAAGGCGATATTCCGATCCTTGGTAGTTATTTAAAATGTATATCACGTGTTTGATTATCATTGGTTAGTTATAGAAGTTGTATATATATATATATCGGGTTTTGATTACCAGTTGCTTAGTTTAAGTCGTATATTCAGTGAAATTTCCGTTTTCCCCATTAATGTGGTGAACTTTACTGGTAAACCCAATAATATATATGAATATATATATAATATATATATAATATATGTATATATATATATAGACTATAGATACAAACCATACCATTAAGCAACCATGACTGAGGGTCATTTCACATCATCCCAATTCTAGGGTATACCCAGTTTCATACACCTCCGTATATAGGGAATAGTTCCAAGTTGGTTTATAAGCCCCATTAACTATAATGTATATTCCCCATCAACCCAAACATTCACCAAGTGAACCTAGTTCACCATCATCCCCTGCCATTCTCCGTTCTCCCAACAATTTCATCCCATTGAATTCTACAAAATCCACTATAATCCCAAGAAATCCCATTAGAATCCAAGTACAATCCCATATATCCCATGGTACATCACTTAATTATAAACTAAGGCATGTAACCAAGCATACCATACGGACTATAATCCCATTAGAATCCCAAGATCATCCCATTTTTTATTACACTAAAGAATGTTACCCCAAGGCTTTTGCCCACTTCTCTTGGCTGCTTCGGGCCCTTGGGGGCCTCCCCAGCCCGAAGTATTTTGGGCCCAAGGGGCTATCGGAGCCATTGCCGAAGAACTGCACCACCTCCTCCGCGACCTCTTCACAGACCCCCGCCGTCCATACCTGGCAAAATAGCTGGGATTATGGGATCCCCCCTGAACATGGTACATCTATAGCTGGTTAGCTATTGAAAATTGCCATTTATAGCTGGGATTTTCCCATTTAAAATGGGATTTCATGGGATATCAATGGGATATTCATGGGATACGGGTAAACTAACATAAGTATGGAAGGATCCACCATGTTTACTGGGTAAATCAACTATTTCTATGACCATTTTCAATAGCTATGTTAGTTTACCAGAGGGTATATTTATAATTACTATGTTTTTTCCCCTGATTTTTTTAGAGCTATTGATCCGTAGCCATGTGAACTGATGTTATATAGTTGGGTAAATCATCATTCACTAACCTGAAATAACCAGCGTTTAACGGGATAATTTCCCTAACCAACATCCTAGTGAGGGTTTCTAAGTTTATAAGAATGGAAGATCCCCAAAACCATTACCCTGTCAGTGAAATGGTCTAATTTTGGGTAATTACCCCAATTTGAGGAAACCTCCATATATCTCCATACATAAGATATTACAAGCCGTTGGTGGTACACATCATGTTGAGGTGTATCATTTTTGTTGTTGAGGGATTGAATTTTCAAACGAAAATGGTATACACCACCAGTATCCCCATCGTATTGTAGTGAAATCTCAAAGCTAGGTGCTTGCTCAACATGGATTTTTCAACTGGCGAACCCGAGAACAAACCCAACTGTTGATCTTAAACTTTGTATTCCCATGTATTCCCAAGATTTTTCCCACAAAATGAGAAAATTGTGTTTCGCCCCCATGGTTTTCCACCACACGTAGGTCCCGGCCCCTTCGCCTGCGTGATATCGGCACGCTGCAGCACTTGTCGCAGCTCCTAGGGGTCAAGGGGCCCTGGAAAAGGTCCATAGGAGCAGTGGGTGCACCAAAAAAAAAGGGTTTCAAAAGCAAGCATCAGGAATTGAAGCCTTACAAAGACATCCATGCGACTTATATAATGTTATATGTTATATGTGATTGATTCATCATGATCTCCCTCTCTCTCTCTCTCTCTCCATCGCTGTCAGATCACCCAATGATATAGATTGATATGGAGGTTTCGTAAAATGGGGGGGTACCCCAAAGTCCAAGTCATTAGACGATTTTACGATTTTTCAACCCATGGTGACCTTCAAGGATCCCAGTGGGACCTCTTTGGAGATCTTCCCATCATCGTGGATGTCAAAGGTTTTGAAGGCGGACCATAGCACCTGGGGGCACTTGAGAGGGGCCAGGCTCTAAGACAACCCAAAAAATGACATGTTAACCCATACAGATGCGGAAATATAATATATACAGTATACCCACAGTTGAATTTGTTTGATGTTTAGCAAAGATTGTTTATTTCACAAAAATGCGTCACTGTTGGGTTCCTCGTATATCGGACTTGTCAATGCAATGTGTCAGCGAAAAACCTGCCTTTCTGAAAGGCTGAGGATCTCCTTTTCGAGTCAAGTCCACAAGAATAAAAACCATCCTAAACTTGTTGTTCTGAAATCATGTGGTTTACCCTCTGGTAGACATACAAAAAACTATTGAAAATGGCCATAGAAATAGTGGATTTTCCCACTAAAAATTGTGATTTTCCATAGTTATGTTAGTTTACCAGAGGGTATCATGCCTGGATTCTTGGGCTCACCAGGCTCACCAGAATCCTCAAATGAAGATTGGGGATGGCTTACTGTTGGCTTTTCCAAATTCACCGCCATCGGTTTGTATCCATTTATTTTGGTAGCTAACAAAGCCATACATAACCCAAAACAACCATCAAACATTGCGTCATAAGTCATAAATAAGCATAGCAACCCCAAAAAGTGATTGACCAGTCAAATGCTACCAATATAGTGTGATGCCCGATTTGTTTATTTTTGTTTGATCTTCTATAAATCAAATAGTTTCAAATAGGACTGACTTTACTTGAATGCCCATTTGGATTTGTTGACATTTAGAATCGCTAGAATCCAACGTAGAATTCTATGCGCAAAAAGATTCAACTCTAAAAACGAAAGAAACCACAGTCACATAGGATCGTTTATTAGACTAAAACACACGCACACACACACACATATATATATATATACATACATATGCATATACATATACATATACATATATACATATGTATATATGTGTATGCATGTATGTATGTATGTATGTAAGTATGTATGTATGTATGGATGGATGGATGGATGCATGTATGTATGTATGTATGCATGTACCCATATATATATGTATAATTACAGTATTTACATATGCATATTAAAAAACCCTAAAAAACATATAGACAAAAACCATTCAAATAGGATTTTCACGGATTCTCCCTAACCTTAGGAGTTCTCTTAACTCTTGGAATTCCACGATCTCTCCACGGCGTCAAATTGGGATCGGGACGTGCTCGTCGGCAAAGCCATCTTCTCCCAGGCCTGAACCCCATATTTTTGGTGGATATCCCATAGACATAGGCCTGAAACATAGGCTTTATTCATGGTAGGTATCTCCAATAAGTCGGTTCCTGAGTCATGACCATTGATCCCATGGTAAACATGATCGTTTATCATAAACTATGGATTAATGGATAAGCTATGCAATGGATCATTTATAAACTATGGTTGAATGATGTTGAATGGGGTAAAATCCCATTCAACCACAAAGAACTATGATACACTATGATAAACACGCGGGGGCAATAATGAATAATAATGACTATTGTAGTGGTTTAAGCAGCAACGTAACACCGAGGATAAACGATGATAAACATGGGATTTCAATGGGAGTATAACCATTTCAATAATGGCCATAAACGGATTGTAAAAAACCATCCGCAAATAGTACGTTTATTATTGGGTTTACCACATTGAATGGATGTGCAATGTACAACCATTGCAGAGTAACAAATAATCACTGGTAGTACAAGATCTCCATATTGTAACCCTGACTAGCAACGAGTCTCTTGTAATATCTATTGAACGAATACCCACATTGTAAGTAATATCCGTGAGCAACCAAACATGTATAATGTATATAACCGTATTGTATACCCAGCTAGGACGAAATAACACTGTTGACACTTTGTTGATGCGCATATGCTACATAACCATATTGTACGTAACAGTACATTGTTGACCTAGTTCGTAAATAATAACCATGTTGTAGCTAGCAAACAGTTATAACCACGGATAAACTTAATATACCAATTGGTGGTAGAGTGGTAGTAACCATATTGTAGCCAGGTTATATGTGTGGTATACCCCTAATGTATATACATATATAAATATAATTAAATATATATATATATGGGTTCTGTGGGCTTATCTGGATTACTAACCACTTACCTCTGCGATGCAATCAGCTTGGTCATGCATAAACCAAAGGTTTTAGATTGACATGTGTTGTTCTATCACTCATTAGGGAAGTTCAAACAACCAACCAGGATGCTGATGATAAAATATGATAAACAGCCCTTCATGTCGCGAGTTTCCTCCCAGGCCCTGAGAACAGCTGGTTCAGCTGATGACACGGGATCTTTTTTGATTGCAATCAGAAAATTCTTTACAGCCTGTCTTTTAGATCAACCACCGTATCAACTTTAAAGCATTCATTGAACACGTGCAAATACACTGCACAAATACATGCGCATAATTGTGTATTATATATATATACCAATATATATTTACACATATGTGTATATATATATATGCAAAATTATATGTTTAGAACATCTGTTTATTTGACAAGAATTGGAATGCTTCTCTCGCTACCCATCATTGACTGATGTACTTTCAATCTTCAGACTTCGCTTTGAACATGTTCCCGTGATGGTGATCCCAAAATTCTCATCCACCATCATTTATCAATCATATCTCCATATTATGTATATATATATATTAATATTATCATTATTATTGTATATTGTATTATTATTATTATACATATATATATATATTCCACATCTTTGATGCTTGACAATCCCTCAAAATCATGGCGGAACAGTTCAACCAGGCTACCTGCGGCGCAGAACTCGGTATAGGTGATCCTGGGCAGGGTCTGACGGGTCTGACGGGTCTGAAAATTGAAGGAAACAAACACCAATCAAACAATCATCTGATGCTTTATCCTTTGATTTTCCCATGTTTCTCCGAAATTGCCGCTTTGTTTCTTTAACCAACTTTCAGACATAGCCATATGGGAGTGGAATAACCGCTCATGTTTCCTTCGCAGCCAATTATATATATATTTATTTATTTATTTACCCTCAATCAAATACAGAGTTTGATCCAATCAAATCCAATGATGTTCATTCTTCATTGAATTGGCATACCCTCCGGTAATGACTAACATAGCTACTGAAAATGGCCGTTTATAGTTGATTTACTTATTGAAAATGGTGATTTTCCATAGCTGTGTTAGTTTACCAGAGGGTATTCCACTGACAACTTTCCATGCACCGAGGTAGCTTTTCTGCGTTCTTTTAAATATGTTTCTCCTAACTCTCACCCCAAAAGGTGCTACAAAAATACGCAGTATCCATTTTGGGTATTTTAATGGTGATTATATAAATATTATATAATTATCCAAACTCATTATGATGCTCATCAACATCCAATGGCATTTTTGGGCATGCAACAGTTTCACATATGCCCATATAAACAGCCAAACTCCACGCAACAATACTTACCACCATAATCCAACAGTTGGGTACAGCAGGCACCGCTGTGGGATCTCTGGCACCAGGATAATCTTTGGTGATCATCCCATTTTAAGCCGATGAAGATCATAGATAAACAACAGGAAAAAAAACATGCAAAAACCCAGGTTTCCGGCCTGCCAGAGCCATCCAGATCCAGGTAGGAGAAAATCTCCTGCACCTCTGCCTGGAGAATGTGGCATCCATTGATATCCACCCTGTCAGCTTGGTTACATGGGTTGATGTGTTACACCCGCCACCATGGCAGACCGCACAAAGCTGGGATGTAATCATGAAATGGGCAAGAAAAAAGACACATCAAACGTCGACCAAATCATCAAACTCAATCTGCACGAAATCTGGTTCCCAAATTCTTGAACATCAACAACTCCAAAGCCTTGAGCTTCCCTTAACATGTTTGAAGCTAAAACCGTCTAAAGCTGGACCCCAGCGGCAGCGCCTCAGTCACGGCTTCTGGGTCATCCGGATGAAACGCTTTGGCGTAACCTGCCGTTGGGAGGTCTGAAAAATGGGATGGTTGGGCCAAGCTCAAACACAACGGGGCAATGTTGGAAACTACATGTATATATATATATACACACATACATATACATATACATATACATACATATGTGTGTGTATACACTGTATATAATTGTGTATATATGTATATATTACGCACTTGCGCCTATCTATACCAAAATATGTTGTGCACTATATGATATGCATGTATGGATACATATGTATGTGTATGTATATATATACATATATATATATATACGCTTTGTATCTAAGTTTACATACATAAAGATGCAAATACCAACTGCTACAAATACACCTGGTCCAAGTCAGTTAATTAAGTCCAGCAAAATTAAGGAAAACTGATGAGCAACTATGATATATATATATATATATACATATATATATATTCAAATATGCCGCCGGTGACGTTTCATGATACAAATCGTCAAGAAACAAAAAATAACCTACAATAACATATAAACCGAATTGACGGGCCCAAACAAAAAAACGGTGGAATAAACCAAACAAAAATTAGCCCTCCATAAGCATCATAAACCAATCCTCATCCCCAAAAGGGATCAGTGGATGCGCCTGGATTGGGATGATGTACTGTATCAAAAATGACTGCCAGTCAATCGATGGATAGAGTGTTTTTGCTATCTTTTTACATAAATCCACAAACATTGGGCCCATATACCAAATAGAATAGACATGGGTGTAAAAAAAAACACATACACTTGCAAGCTGGTGCCCCATAGTCAGTTAACTTTAGTTTATAACTAGTATAACTAATGACAACATGTTAATGGGGTTTACAAACGTTTATATATAAACCAACAAAAACGAATTGCAGGTGAACATGGGTAAACCGTGCATTTCATAGTCAAGTCCTGTTGATTACTGTTGATTTATCTGGTTTCTCCCAAAAAATCAGCATTTTCTGCCATTGTTCACGAGGAGTTTTCCTCCCCATAAAGGCACGGCATTGGTGGTTTTCAATCCCCCACCTTCACGGATCTCGTTCAGCGTCAGGATGCCATCGCCTTGGGATTTCATGGAGATGAACTGATGGGTTTTCATAGAATTTTCGAGCAAAATCAGTCTACTTGGTGGTTTTAACCATTTTGAAAAATGTGAAAGTCAGTTGGGAAGGAGTATCCCATATATGAATGGACGTATAAAATTCATGTTCCAAACCACCAACCAGTTGATATCATTTGATAAAAGTGGGTAAGTACCATGATGTACCATAATTCTCGCAGGATATGGATATATGGGCTGTTTTGGAAGCTTTATTTACTAATCTTACGTCATTCTGAGCGATAAGTATAGGGTCACCTCCTGCCAACACATTAAAACAACCACATACATAATTCAACTTCTATGCGACTATTGTTGTGTCATTATGTATCCACACATTTGTTGAAGTGATTTGGCACTATTTTGCTTGGATTTGACTTTATCCTTTTTTGGGGTGGTTGCTCTATATAATCTCATATCATATATCAACATCATGCCACCTCCTCTTTACAAACCGACATCACTGGGCATCACAGCAGTTCTTGTCCAACATGAGGAATGCATCGCGAATGCCTCGATGATCCAACGAATTGGTGATGTGTAAGGGAAAATCTACAGCACACATTTTTTGTTACATTGCTACTATATAGAATCTAACCCAAAAACAATCTGGGACATTAATCATGATAATGAACCAGCACTAAATCTAAACAAGCTACTTATAGATCTGTTTAAAATGAAGATTGTACGGTGGTTCAACCATAAAAGCAAGGGATAATAGCTGCGACATTGTGCCCCAGTCCGTTAGCAAAGTTAGGTTATAACTAATTTATGGCTAGTATTTCACTGGGGTGTCTGGTAAATACTGTATCTCTCTATAGTTACTGGGTCTATAAAGCAACAAACATAACTGGGGGGCACATGGCGGCACCCCCTTGAAACCATGGGTGTTACCACCACATTTGTGTCTGAAACCATGTGAAAAACCATGGGGTTTTGTGGTACCCCATTTTCAAAGACTCCCAAATATACGGCGGTGTCCTAAAATGGGAGTATCCCATTTTATCATCCAAAATTAGTCCAGTTGAGTATTGAAACCTGTGGTTTGGGGGATCCCCATATTAAAAAAAACAAACAAAACATATGCTGTAGGTGTCCAGCACATGTTCAGCTTATCCGAGATGACCAAAGCTGGATTCCAAGCACCACATCTTGGCCAGGATCTGGTCACAAATGAAACAACCACAACTCAGTCAGATATTATAGTTCCTTATCTTGGATTTGCTTAAGGCGTCCCGGGGTCCCCTAAAAATAAAAGAAATGCCCTATAGTTTTTTTTAAAAAAAATCATAATGCCAACCTTGCGACACCCGCAAACAGGGCCAGAGTGTCCTAAAAAAAGAAACTTGATTTCCCTTGGACGTCACGTTCTCATGTGGCAAAAAAAAACGGCAATGCCCACATATGCCCACATAAAAAAAGAATATACAAACAATTAAACAAAACAAACCTCATTTCGCCAATATTTTCCAATACATTGGATGTGACAAATGACTCATGGTACCTTGACATAAATTGGAATCACCAACAAATCCATCCGGCCTCCCAAACTCCGGTGGTCCAACTGACGCGCCACCTGAGCCGGTGGGACATAGAAAACATTAGAAAACCCAAGGTCTTTGACCGAAACATACATGAGGACCTAGGGCTTTCAAATGCCATTGTTCCATAGTTTCTCCTGAAATCGATCCATTGATGGTTGATGTTTGAATATTCTCTGGGAAAGAGAAAACAAAAACAAGCAACAAGAGTCAGGATCATGAGCAGCTCTGGATATCTCTGCCTCGATCCATTCATCCCACCCGTGCATCATGTGTTCTTTTTACTGATCCCAGCGGCAAGGGTTGGGATCAAACGGCTTGCGACGTGGCAAATTTAGAAACTCTGTGCACGTGCTTGGTTCACCAATCACCCTGCTGGGAATGGAAAGGGCTCTTCTTGGAGTAGTAATCTCCATTGAAGCGAGCCTCCACCACTGGCCTGCCCAGGAAGTTCTCAACACGCTGCTTCAGCTCTGCTTGGCGGCCTTCCCAGACCTTCTTGAACTCCTCATCACGGATGGGGTAGGAGCCATCCACGGTGTCAGGGATGCTGGGGTCTGGGTTGGTCCAGTCGATCTTGAACTTGCGGTACACGCCAGCTCCGGTGGAAGGCTGGCTGTACTTGGGATCCTTGCCATCGGTCTCCTTGTT
>Ga0126342_10007589_pt1 | contig 19403 bp, 19 predicted proteins | sample Cyp1metagenome_FD_92528 | JGI IMG/M metagenome (GOLD analysis project Ga0126342, IMG submission 92528) | Coral microbial communities from Lord Howe Island, Old Settlement Bay, Australia - Cyphastrea 1 metagenome | ecosystem: Host-associated > Invertebrates > Cnidaria > Coral ... | reverse complement strand
GGGTCGCAGTTGGACGAGGAGGACGACGAGGAGGACGACGAGGAGGAGGAGAGGAGAAGAGGAGAGGAGGAGCAGGCAACTGACATAAAATCTAACAACCCTCACCTGGCAGGTGGGGAATAAGTGGGATAGTCAATCTTGGATTTTCCATATCTATGTCAATGTTCTGGAGGGAAATTCTAACATTTAAATCACTGACATGACCCAGTTACCAGAACATAGGGCGACATCAAAATGGGACATTCTCCACTTGTCAGCTGGCAATGGGGTTGTAGAAATGTGTAAACATGGGGTGAAAGTCTACAGTATCTTCCAGAAATGATTGAAGGTAACTATTACAGGATACTCCTTTGAAATTGGTGGGTCAAACAAAAAGACATGTGAAAACCATTGATTGTTCCTGGAAATGTTTTCTCAAACCAAAACCATTGACTATGAGACTATGATGATCAATGGCGGAAACTGATGGATATTGACCCCACAACAGATTGAACTCCCGTGTTGGGCCATTACCTTTTCACAAATGCTGCAGTGTGTTAAGATGTGCATTGAAAGTTTTTGTACTGTTTTGTATGGTGTTGTTGTATTTGTATTTGCGGACTTTTCTGCAAACAAACTTCAGCAGCATCAAGACTCAAACGCCATGTCTCCCACTGATACATCTCAGGAAATATGAGATACCTGCTCAGGGTTGGGCCCTCAACTCTTTAGATGGATGCAACCAGAGAGTGATAGCCGCTATAATGTTTTTTCAAGCTGCCCGTGCTTTCCAGGATCATTTTTGTCGTACCATTGCTGCATTTGACCGTGCAGTAGAACAGACTCACCACTTGCCGCTGAGAAGTGTTGTTTTTGAAATTTGGTACTTTCAATACAGGCAGATTAGGTCACCCAGAGAGAAAAAAACGCCAGGTGCTGTACTGTTACAGTAGTCATCGAAAAATGTCAGAAGCATCCCAGAAGCCCGTCCACGAGCCCAATAGGATTCTGAAACCAATTTGAATGAAGCATGTGCAGCATGTGAGTAAAAAATATGTCTTACCGTTTTGCCCTTTCTGCAATTGTTCCCATCATAGCCTACCCCCGTCGCAATATCAATCCACAGACAGCAAACCAGGACCATTGATGAAAGCTCTGCGACAGAAGACGGGCAACGAACTCATCCACCTCCATGCAGTGCAGGCGAAAAGCGCCTGGCATACCTCGAGCCTGCCTTGAGCCCTTGAGCTGTTGGAAGCGGATGATGCCCCGTGAGTTTTTAATAGTTTTTCTTACAAAAGATCATCAGTAGAGCTTTGTGACCCAACAGCAGCCTGTCCAGGGTACCCGGGTTCCAAGGTTCCAGGATTTATAAACTGGTTTTGAATGGTTTACACGCTTGATATGCCAGTCCAGGCCCAGAGATTGAATCCCAACAGTGTGTTTTTCAGAACTTGACTGGTTGTTCCACTTTTGTTTCCCTAAGTTTGATGGATGCTTCCCACATTTGGAGCAACCAAATCCACGTCTTTTGGGAAACCACCGATGACAAGAGATCTCTGGCAGGCGGGTGTCCCGGATTTCACCGAGTCCATCGTGAAGGCGAGTCCATGCCTTTGGGGGCCATGGCTAAAATGATTAAAATGATGTTTGTTGGAACCACATATCAATCATATCATTCTCCTATGTCTATCTATGTCTATCCCTTTTTTATGGAGCTTGTTTTGTTATGTGTTGTTGATGATCTAAAATATCTGAATGTTCCGTCTGTTCCGTCCACTAAAGTTGGTTCTGCATTGGATGGCCATCAGCTAAATCAGATCACCTAAGGGTGCGACGCTGCAGGCGTCCACCTACCTGCCAGCCAGCTCTGTGGCGACCGGCTGCAAGTATGACAAGCTAAGGCATGCTACTTTGGTGTGCCAGGAGCGGACTCAGTGGTAAGTTTTTGAGTTGTATCAATTATAGTAAATAATGGCATATCAAATTATAGTTTTATATCATGTTATATATATATATATATATATTATATCACGTTATATCCCATGGTACCTTGCACATGGATTGTCCATTGTTCACTAACTCCATGGCCTCATAGGTCGAGACATATGGATTTAACGGTTGATCGTGATTACATAGCAGCATTACATAGCAGCAAAAATAGTGATTACCAGCAAAGGACAAGAATGTGATTTCACCCTGGTTGATCACCTCGAGTGTCTTCCCGGTGGAGGCTTCTGGTCTTCAAGCCAGACAACTACGAGAACTTCAAGGTGCAGATGTGACCAGGGGGAAGACAAAGCTCACATTAAATGCAACTCAGTGAGATCAAGATAGATTACCCCCCGGTACTTAAATGTACTTAACATATGGAAGCTTGCCATTTACAATCGGTAAAACCTATTTACAATCGGTAAAACGGCGAAGACATCCACAGATGATCACAGATGTTGCTCAGGCTATGGACTTCCCCGACCTGTCAGAAATGGATTTGGATCATTGGAATGGAGATTTGAAGCTTGGCTCTGGAGTTGGACAGTCATGAAAACCATCCCATACCATCCAGTTCCCGAGTTTGACAAGCATGGGGGCATTTTATAAACATAAACCATACCAGACCTGCCCAAAACAACCAGAGTTTACAAAGTTTGTTGACATGGTAACCACGTAGAAACTAACTTGGAGGGTTTTGGGATGTTTGAGTCAGCTGCCAGCGAAAGTTGCTGCCACGGTTCCACCATGTTCCGCCACGGCTTCGCCAAGTACCCGGGTGTTGGCAACTTTGCCAACGGCTGACACCTTGTTCTTCCCCTTCGGGACCTACAAGCTCGCCTGGGAAACCGAGACCGCGACTGATGTTATTTCATGATGATTCCATTCGTTTTAGCCGGAGAGAGATTCTGGCAGGAGCCATCAAAAGGGGGCACAAAATCGGATTTTCTCATTTTGGTTGAAGGTTGCTTTCCTTTTAATTACCTTGGCTGAAATGTACTGGTTTGATTATATATGATTCTAATATATATATATAACATATAATATATATATATATAATATGTTTGTCCTTCTGGCCTCAAACGAGCAGTCATGAATGTTCAAGCTGATGAACAGAAAAAAATGCAGTATGGCCGCCGTATGATCTGCATCCTAGATGCTTGCAGCATGGACGGGTTCCAAGGAAGGAAACTTCGGCCCAGACATCCACATGCAGATCAACTGACCAAAGATATAAATTCCAGATGATCCATATATATATATATTTATAATATGATCATTTATTTAAATTATATATATATGTATTGACGCGCATATGTAGATATACTGTGTATCTATATGCATACACAAACACACATATATATTACTTCATGATTTGTCATGATCTGTAATTGTGATGCTTCACGAGCAAACGGCAACGCCAATGCGTTCAGTCTGCCATTCCTGGCTTCGATTGCGCTGAATGCATCTGGATGCATGCGAAGCCGCGGCGGGTGGTGGACCTTCGCACGTGGCTCGGTGTTTATAATTTTGATGCGCGATAGCTGCACCGTTTACTTGTACCATCTTGTACCATTTGTTAGCTCATCACTGTTTTTGCTCAATTTGTCACACCATTCCAGAAACTATATATGCTTTAATGGGCATCCATTGGTCGCTGAAGACAGTGGTCATCAGGAAATCCCATGAAATCCCAACCGGACCACGGCCACGGTCCTAGGAGATGTCCTTCTGGCCTTGCCAAGACACGCTCTCTCGGAGACATCAGGTGTCATGGCCAGGCTCCAGGTGGTACAGTACCAAAGGGTAGTCGAAGCCCGAGTACCTCAGGCTGCAACAATGGGTAGCTGCTAGCGGGGCGGTTGAAATGTCCCATTTCAGACAGAAAATTTGAACTATAGGTGGTTTGACTAGTAGAACATCACCTCCAAACGATTGGGAGGTCATGCTCCCATTGATTGATTGATGTATAAAATCATTGGACATGTCATTTCTGAAGGTGTAAAGGGCGTGGATTCTGGCATCTCTGGCTTTGGTTGGCACATGCTGACCTACGATCGTGATATCAAACAAACAGATTTATATAACTCACCCCACAGCAGGTCTAGGTACATGTTTGTTACATGTTTGTCATGTTTGTGTTGTCACTCATTGCCCTAGTGGTTTCGAGCTGAGGCGGTGGATTGCCGCTGGAGCCACTGTATCTCGGATACAGATCTGGATAGGACATGGTACAAAGGTTGACTACAGCGCGGGAATTCTATGGTCACGTCTTATCAACTACGACACTATGAGTCCTTGTAGGCTTTGGTCAGGGCTTTGGACGGAGGTGTGCTAAGTACCGGAGTGCTTTGTGTGCCCAGAAACAGCAAGGTCCATTGGTTTTTTCCTCAGCCTGATGTCCACTGTCGTTCTGCTGAGGGGCCAGGAGCCAAGATTCGGCAGCATCTCGGGCAAACCCTCCATTGCAACCGGGGCAAAGGAGGCTGTCGCAAGAATGGACACCAGGGCTGCCAGATCTCACAACATGACTTCGGATAACTTGAATTGACTTGGAGTGTAGTCTGTCGCTCTTCGCAGTGTTCATCATTTTTTATGTTTATTATCATTGTTTCTTAATGTTCATCATTTTCCATCAAGTTTCATCAAGTTTTCTCGGATGTTCATCCATCTTCCATCCACGTCGCTGGGCAGATCTGGGCAGTGACGTTTGCAGGCGCAGACTTCGCAGGCCGCAGATGCAAGAAGCCGCCCCTCAAAGGGCCCTTCGCCGGCCTCGGAAGGCAGCATGGCCCGGAATTTGGCAGGCTCCTCTCGGTCCTCCCTTGCTGAACACTGGGCTGCTCGTCAATGATGAGTTCCTGCCAGTGAAGCTTCAAAAGAAGTGACTGTAAAGGTGGTTCTTGGTGGTTCTTGTGTTCTGTCTAGGAGTCTAGCCTTTACCTGCATCTTTCGTAGCCAACAAGAATTGACTTGAACTTGATTCAAGACTATTTATTTATATTTATAAGTGAGATGTATATATATATATATAGTCTCCCTAATTTAATTATTGAATGGCAAAGGTCCAAGGCCATGAAACAGATTCAAAATGATACAATCCAACAACAACACGAAACAAATGTTGGTTTTCTATGGGTTTTCTTATAGAGTTCCGGGCCCACTGAGGCGCGTCTTCGCCAGCAAACGCGGGATGATGCGTTGGAGCAGAGTATCCAACGGCGACAGGAGAAGGGTTGCTGGCGCCTGGCAGCAGGCCATGGTGGATGGCCTTCCTCGAGATTTCACATGATTTTGTTCAAAATAGGTCAAGAAACAAGATTTTAAGTGATTTGATGTGAGTCACATTGATTTACAGTACTTGATTTGTCGTGATTTCTTATGATCAGACATATACATACTTAAATATTATTTGATGGATCTACTGTAGTGGCGGTTACCCCACCAAGGAATTGAGCAGCTCAGTTAGTAATCCTCATGTTTCCAGGGGAGGGCCTGGATTGGCAGCACATCCGCAATGAATTCTACGGAGCCGTACCGGAGTCCTTTGGTCAGGTTCCAGGGTCGCGGTGAGCGTTCCCCAAATCTACAAACTCAATCCAAAATTACTGTAACTTTCGAGGCGGTCTGTACTACGATTTGGATCTATTTGGTGGGAAGGGATTATATCAATGTCTATCTGGCCCTGAATGAACGTTGATCAATTGGGAATCCAGAAAAGTGATCAGTTGGAGTATCTGAAACTGGTGGGGCCCCCAATTATCAACCAGGGCTGGGAGGTCACCCTGGATGACTGCATCGATGCCTTCCTTGCCTCAAGACGAGGCAACGCATCAAAACCTGTGGAAATTTCAGGGGCAGAACTGGGTATGGTTCATGATTTGAGTGTTAAACACTAAAAACTGGAGGAATATCATTCAAACACATTTTTCTTGGTTTTAATCACATGTTTGTTTACATTCCTTCTTGTATTTGGAATTCGGGTCAAACGAAGCACAAGGAAACACATGTTTCAGGTTTGTTGAAACTCCTCATTTAAAGGGATGGTGAAACATGGCATGATAATGCCAATATTGTGGATCCATTGGCACTGGTACAGCCTCCCAAAAATGCATGATGACCACAGAATCAATAGCAACGGCTTTCTATGTTTGAGCTTACGTGCCAGATCCAATTTCTGGACAACAGTTTTTGAGACATACTGTAGTGAGTACTTAGTAAGCAATCTCATTGCCCATTTGTGCAATTTCAGTACCCCTAAATCCCATGGTGTATCATCAGTATTTTCTCAGTCGTTTCTCTATTCAAGCTGCCATTTGGGTTATGCCAGGCCTTCGTTTGTTGGATTTGGGCTGCGGTGTTGGAGCACTTTTGGCACGCCTCAGGCGGTAGCTGTTCTCCTGTTGTGTTCGTTTCAGTGTCCATTGCTCCAAGACTACGTGCAAGCCATGAGCTTAACCTGTAGATGGTTTGCCACGTGCGAAACGTGGTACACCTGATCCATTGGGCAATCTGCTGCCACCGTCGGCCGTAGGCGAGATCTCGGGGAAGAAATGGATTGGTCCTCCAGCTTCGGCGTCACTTCAGTCCACAACTTCGACATCTCCATGTTCACTCCACCGGCAGGTTCCTTGGAGAATCGCTGGAAACTGTGGCTGTTGGGTGTTTGGTCCTGGGCTGAACTTAATACATCATATACATCATATACATCTTAATGGCACATGCTTTCAATTTCAAGTGCATCAACAAGAATTTGTTGAGGTGTGTTCAACGATTTTCGCAGCAAAGCTTGGTGGCCCACACAAAGAGCTGCTAGAATCGCCTTCCATGGCGGATCCAGTTGAAGTCTCTGACATCCTAGTGTCAATGTGGTCTTTTGATGCAGACCGATGCGCAAAGAGATGTGCCATAGTCACAATAGTCCATTAAGGATCGTTCCGCCAGTTAAAGGCCTCCCACCAGACATTAAACTTGCATCATCTTAGACGTCTTCAGGGTACCCCCAAGTATTAAACCACTATACTAGGTAAATTATAACGACCTCACTGCGACTTCAACTGGAATGATGTTTAGTAGAGGTAACTACCCGAAAACAGCTTTATTTCAGGTCAGTGAATTATTGTAATATATTGTAATCTATCAATTTATCCAGATTCTTATTTCATGCAATGCAGCGGGCTTTCCCGGCCAGGCTTCCCAGACTTCTTTGACACGCAACTCCTGCGCTTCAATTTGGATTTCCTGGCTGAGCATGCACAGACGGCTACCTGCCTGGAAGCTTATGGTTAAGCAACGGATCCAGATGGATCCATTGAAATAAACTAGAATACAGTTGAATGAGCAATACCAGATCTTCACTTTGACAATTTCTTCAACATCAAAAAACTGATAATGGTCAGAGTCTCAGAGTTAATTTCCAAAAGTATTTCATCCCATTGACCTGGGCAAACACAGCCGGGGCCTCGCTTCAGGATCTTGCTTCAAAGCGCTTCGATGTGATCACTTCGCACTACTGCCCCTTGGAGATGCGCTGGGCGCATCCGCCCTGAAGCCGTGGTTTTAGTGGGGTCCACTATCCATGAAATCCATCAGTTACTGTAGTACTGGTACCTTCAAATCAATAAATCCACAATAGATATCAATAGATCCACAATGATCCATGTATCTACCTGCGGTTTTTCAGATGCCCCTCCCAGGTTGGTGCCATTTGCAGGATCCTTTAGGTGCTTTGATTTGTGCCTTTGGGCTTCTGAGTGCTGGCGGCGTGCTCATCTTCATCGAGCCGCTGCATGTTCCTTGTTTTCAATTGATTTCAATGGGGCTTGGCGTGCAAAAATCAGGTGCTGTCGAGACATGGATATCTCCAGATTTTTTAGTTTGGAAGTAATATATAGCTCTCAGTATAGTTTTTTTTTAATGTTTCTGGCGCCCAAATATGCAGAATTTCTGGAGATCATTGCCACTGAGGTGCCATCCCACTCACTGCCGTACACGGAGCACAGGCGGCCAAAAAAAAGGGCGCGTTTAGGCATTAGACTCCGTGTATTTCCATGTCCCACATGAAGTTTAGATCATAGTTTCTGGAGATTTCTGGTGTCTAGGATTGTGCTTTTCTTTAGGTCATTTTTGTTGGTGACCTTCGTTAAAGAATGTTCGCGAGGCCCCTTTTGTGAAAGTCTCGAGAAGGGTAGATTCCGCAGAGATGGGTCTGGCAGGATACCACCCGATCTGTTGTTTGTGGTTTTAGCTGATGGGCATAATTAAGGTCGACCAGTTAATGCGCAACCCCCAAGGTTACAACGAATGTATAATGATACAATGGAATTAAATGGAATTAAACTAGGCAGCTAAGCATAATATAATTTTGGATTCAGCTTGAGTTGATTGAGTTGTAAATTATCGAATGTTAAACCTCCCATGTGCACCTCTGATCACTATGTGAGGCTCTACCACTGGGATGATGGGATGACTGGGCCCCTCTTCATGCGTCGGCTTTTGCAGCATTGGCAACAGGCGTGCCGCGTCGAGATGCCCCCATGGCTTTGGACCATGTAAAATCATGTAAAGATATGCTAAGACATGGGTGACATGGGAGTATGTTCATACCCATATCGCACCCCCCCAAAAAAAAAACAAAGTTTAATATCCGTCATGGCCAGCACCCATTGGCTTCTCCCTTGCACTTCCGTTATGGCAATCTCCATCTGCTGCGCAGGAGGTGGCCGTTTTCTCTGTGGTGGAAACAGGCCATCGGCAGCATCGGAGTGTTCAGCCACCTTTTCCATTCCTGGCCATGTGCCGAATCGCCAGGTGCTGGAGAGCGTAAGCACGTGCTGGCTCTGCGAAAGCATGCTGAGCATCAACAGCTGAGTTTGCCAGCTGTTGGGCCCAAAGTGGAAAACCACTGGAAAATCAGCTTTCTTGGATGGCGGGTGGACGGAAAACAAGAAGTGTAGTGAACAGGTAAAATCTTGGGATGGTGAAAAGCCATGAAAAGCCTGGGTTTGTGAAAAATCGATGGTATTGAATATATTGAATGGTATCAAGATCCATTTTCAGAGGATCAGATATGATCAGGGATACCTCTCCCTTCCAACAAGCCACCTGACTGATATCAGGCCTCTGTTCGCCCTGGGGCTTCCAGCTGGACTCTGCCATGTGTCCGAGAGGAACGCCTAGGGCGCGGTGATTTGGAGCCATTTGTGACCTTGGCTCAGGGTAGAGACATTTTATAAGAGGAATAGATACCCAACAAATTGACATAGACCTTGAAAATTGACATTTCAACCTATATATAATATAATATTATTCTTTGCTAATTTTGGGGAGATAAAATCAGGTACTGATTCTGAAATTAAAGTTTATTGAGAAAATAGAATATGTAGCCCAGAGGCCAGGCATGGCCAGGCTGGTCGCAACGTGCCTTTCCGTGGTGCACTGCTCAGGTGACCCCAAGCGCCCGCAGCTTTGCCGAGTGGCTGCAGAAGGCGAAAAGCCAACGCTGTAGCCATGGCCTGGCCTGATGGCAGAATCTGCAGAGGTTCATTTGATAGTGAGGTTCATTTTCCAGTATACCCATCATGTAATAGTGATGGTTAATAGTGGTTAATAGGCTATAAACCAACAACAATGAAAATATATGACCATCATCTGGGTAAATTATAACGACCTCACTAGGACCTCACTGGATCATGGTTAGGATTCGGGGAATCATCCCCAGGTTCATACTATAATTTACTCAGAGGGTATGTATAGTCTCTTCATGTTATCATTGATTTGCAAAAAAAATATGTTTGATGTTCAGAATTTTCGCAATGGGAAATTCTCTACATGGGGAATCGATTAATTAAGGGGATATGGTTTATTGGCTGGTTGTTTCCTTAAGAAAGTCCATGTTATTTCAATAATGAGATGTGCGTTGTCTACCATGAATTGCCACCAAAGAATATATTTGTGAACGTCTTATTTCACTATTTTGCTTGTAGTTTATTGCGGGTTGTTCATTGGATTTTTTGTGGTACCGGGGATTGTTTTTATTGTTCCATGTTTGCTGTAGTCTGTCAGGATTGTTCGCATTGCTTGATCGCGCAGCGGAAGATTCTGGAAGCTTTTCTAGGGTATGATGATGATTGTTTTTGTTTCTATGCTGTTTAATGTCCAACATAGTCGATATGGTTCTTGAGTGGTAAGTTCTGGCCAGATACTCTCAGAACCAGTTGCCAACCGGGATGAACTTCCTGAAATTCCAAGTGCAGCTTTGGTCGCTTGGGGCAACAGCTCTAGTGGGTGCCTAAAATGGGCCTGCCAAAGAGAAGCTATAGTCACCTGCGCCAAAAGTGGAGGCATCGTGCAGTAAGCAACCGGCCCATGGAAAGACCACCATATCGTTTATTTTCGTTTCCATGCTGGGGCCCATTTAGTGAAATTTTGGATTTGTTGCAAAGTACTATAAGTTGCTGGAAGACATTTTTTTTTGCATTTGCACCTAGAGATTTCCACAGGACTTTCTGGTTCTCAGTGCATCAGCCAACCATTGGCTCATCATGGCTCATCAAGCCCCATGGTTGGACCAAGGACATGATGATTCCTATGGTCGGAGCCCCTGCGGTGCTGATCACTCCCATGCTCAGTACACTTTGGATTCATTCAAGATCCGATTTATATTATATATATATATGTGATATATATATATACAATTATATACATATATATATGTGATATAGATATATAGTATATTCTATTTATATTTATGTGTAGTTTTTTTTTGGGGGTAATATATTATATATATATATATATATTCAGATACGTATCCGTTTCCTTTACATTCTTGTGCGCATGTGAGTGTGCTCACAACTGAGATCTTTGGAGCCCAGGTGTTGGTGTCGATGACCGACTACAGCGGAGATGTTGGAGACCTCACGGGGTGGGTTCGGTGGTGGTTTTGTGAGGGCTGCGAACGGGTGGGTTTTTGAACGTTGCGTGTGCAACCTGGGCATCAATGGGCATCACCAGAGAGAAATGACATTCAATGATATTCAATGTTCAATATGCGTCATCTCTTTTGACACCGCCAAAAAACACCGCCTAAATGACTCTACCAGTAGAAAGCGCACACAAATCAAGATCTGTGTTTTCAAACTTGGAGAGAGGACACAGGTTGGGACACCTTTGCCACTCCTTCCAAATGTTTGCCTCCGAGATCGCCAAACTGGGTGAAGTGGCGGCCAACAACCTGCCAGCGAAAGCCGGCACGGACAGCTGGGTTGAAAATCCCGATTATGGCTATGGCAAATTCAGTGGGAGACTGGTCGCACACACCATTTTGATGTTGAAAAACAAACTTGGCAGCCGTCCTATGCAATAGATATCATTGATATCATCATGCTTTCTTCTCCCGTCCTAGTTTCATTCGTAAAGCGCTGCAGGAGGAGGTGGGCTATGACATCACCTCCAAGGCATTGGCAACTGGCTCCAGTATGCTCCAGTAGAAGTGAAGTCTTCCCTTTTTTGCATGACCATGTTGTTGAACCAAGCAAGTTTGGGAATGGCATGATCTTGGCGGCAGACAGGTCTTGTCCGATCCACGAGGCGCATTTTTGGCACAGCAGTCTTTCAGCGAGGCTATTCAGGCCTGAAGCCTTGCACGCTTTGGTGGCTTGCTGGTCATGCTGATACTTCTTGCATTTTTGATTTGGGTTGTTTGGGTGTGATGGATGCCTATGGAAGCTCCTAATGACAAGTGCTGCTTGCACGAGGCCGCAAGTTTATATTTCAGGGTGCAAGGGTAAGAACGGTATATGTGAAAATTCGGATCTAGAGGCAGGCTCTGAGTTTGTGTGGTTTTTGCTTTCTCTTACAGACTATTCAGGCCAAAGGCAAGACAGCTGAAGCCTTAGAGTGAAGATATGCTCCTGGTGCTGAGTCTGAGGTGTCTTTTCCCCCTTGCAGCCTGCCCCTTTACATCAGCCGCCAGAAAATAGCCTAATTCCTGAAGTGCAATTTTCCCTTCACTCGCTTTTGTTCACTACTGTACTTGTTGTTCTTCTGTCGTTGACTTCTCTAGTCTCTTCACGGCTGTATTCTCAAATTTCCTCATTCTCTTCAATTCTTTACTCTCTTCTCTTCTAGTCTCTTCATTTCTCTATTCTTTTCATGTCTTAGTTTCTTGGCTTCGCTACTCTCTCCCCTTCTCTACCTGCTTATGTTGTATCCTGTTTTTTCTGCAGCAAGCCACGTAACTCTCCTTTGCCCTGGGCCCCCAAGCTTACCCGCGCCCAGGCCGGCTTCTACAAGTTGATCAGCGAGATTGGCGATTTGATTGACAAAGCTGATGCTGCCAAGGTGTGCTTTTGCCGTCGATTTTTGTGCTTCACTGATCCCAAGTTGGTACACCCCTGGATTGCGCAACGATGTGATTACAATGAGGTATGCGAATTCCGTTGAAAATGCTCTCAGGCAACGCTCATCAAAGCAAGTTTAGCTAGCGAATTTCCGAGTTACGGACGAATGTCCATGGCCAGTCTTGTGTCATCATGTCAATCACAGAGGTAGCAATAGCAGTTCAGGTGGGAACAGTATAGTAAGCATGTGAGCTCACGGGTGAAATACTCTAGGGCGCGAACCCCCGTGTTTTTACGGCTGGTCGCGAAAGTAGGGCACTCTCACTGTTTCTGACAAAATGGTACAGGCTGGTGATGCCGGTGCGCCGCTACTGTCCAAGACGTCAGGGCCCTGTTTTTATGCGACAGAAAATTATGGTATGGTTGGTTGTTTCTGTATAGCTAACATTCATTTGAATGTCGAGTGTTGTGCTGGCATGATTTCATGTGTTGCAGTCTTTATCAGTTCTTACGAAGAATTCCAGATCGCAATGTTGCGGGTCGATTGAACGCAGAAATGGGCGTTTTGAGGTTTGCAGGATGTTTCTTGGGGAGTGTAATGTATAGATGTATAGTATAGACCCCTTGATGCCCCATAAAAGGTAAGCAAGTTTCCTAGCTAGTGTCCTAGCTAACGACATATCAACACCTGGACACTCATCAAACTAATCGCCCAACAAAACACACAAAGGTAGCGTGTTGTTTTCCAGCAATGATGTGGCCAGCAACTGTGCGGAAGATGTCGCAGCTGCAGGCCCCAGGGCTATGAGATTCAGCTGCGGGGTGCGTTGAAAGCCTCTCCAAAGGTGGTGCTGCGTCACCAGCTCAACTTGTGCTGCGGTTGGTGGATGTTGGATGATGTTGGTACATGATGTTGGCAGATGATGTTGCATATCTGATTTCGAATCTGATTTGATTGTCACTACAGTATAGGTAGAAGATGGTAGAAGATGGTATTCATGATGAAGGTGTGTATTCTGAAGTTGTCTCAAGTATGATCTGGGCCTTATGGACATCCAATGTGTACTTTAGATGGCCCATTCCGCGGGGATGACCTGGTCAAGCCCAAGGAGTCCATGGAGTTTTGTTGCAATGGATGGCCTGCGAGCCATCCAAGATGTTCCCTTGCGGTTTTTGACGATTTGTTGTACTGGGTTTATCAATTAAAGCAGAGCTGGCGTGCAATCTTCTTGAGAATGAAGTATATTATATAATTATATAGTATAGTCAACATTAGTCCATCATCACTACTTCAAAGGCCTCCTGGGACCATCAAAGTGGAACATTCAGCTTACCATCAGCCCATCAGCTTACTCTTGTTACCATACTGTACCCATTGATGTTTCTCAGGTGCCCATCAGACCCAATTACTGCCTGCTGGCTGGGAGTCGCTTCCCAAGGTGGCACTTGGGATTGAGACGGGCTCCAACATGCTCTTTGTTATAAGCGACATGTTAACAAACATCAACTGCATTCAGTTGGCTTCTAAGGTACCAGCCAAAATGATATGTAGAATTTGTATGAATTTGTGCATGAGGTTCACGGTTTCGTTATTATATGTTATATGTTATTATAATCTTCGAGCTCAACGGGCTCTCCTTTTATGTCATTGTATTTGGTAGCAAGACAGGTCACGGTATACACAATGCTTCCCAACACCCAGTCCCACAGGACAATGCCTGTCAACATTTATGTCAGCACACCTGCCAGCCAGTGCGTGAGAATTCATGTCAGTACGAATGTCAGCTTCGAAAATTTATTCTGGGTGCAGATACTAGTATCTAGTATCAGCATAGTGGCTTCCGCAGATCACAGTTCACAGTGTTCACAGGTCGGCAAAGATGTAGCAGGCAATCGTCCTAAAAAATGGCAATCTACATGCCAGTACAGACATTGAAGCCCAGTCGTTACCAAGCAATTCTTCTACGTCCACATTTGCCATGATTTTACCTGGCGGAGAAGTGCACCACCATTGTCGTTCCTCTGCGATGGAACGCTTCTCACTTGTTTTCACCCGCCCGGGTCATTGTGCTGGAGGTGGACCCTATGCCATCTTCGGCCACCTGAGCAAGCGGCGAAGTGAGTGAACGGTCTAGGTTTGATCGCATTGATTTAGACGATTTATATAGATCAGTGATTTGTAACTTTGGGAAGGCCATGCTCTGATGCAACTTGCAATTCTTCCTTTTGACAGACAGGGATTTATTCCCTACACTGATTTGTTGCTCTCTTTTATACAGGCTTGCTCAATTGCTATGAATGCAGGCACATGCAAGGGATAGAACGGGGCCAAGGGCGCATATAATATCATATAATACATATTCAGCTGGGCCTTCCCAATCTGGGTCTATGGGTCGGGATTCGCCACGGACACAGCTTCGATTTACAGAACTGCGAAGGTTCATGTGGCTTGGAGACCCAGACATGCCATCACAATGGAAATGCGGAAGGACACAGTTTGGAGATCATCAGAGCGGGGGTTTGAGTTCGGGTTGGCAGCAATGCCTCATGCTTCCAGCACTAGCCGCTAGCCTGTGCCAGAACATGGTGGGGATGGATTGATGGTGATAGCTGGGCTCTAACCAACGCTCACTGCAGTGATTGCTTAGGCAGGTTCCCTTCATGGATTTGCATGATGGCAGTGATCAGCCAGTGATTGAAGTGACTGAATCCACCCTAGCAGCTCGCTCTTGGAAAACTACCATGCATAATCTATTAGATTCTATTAGTATGGAGCCGCTTTTTGATTTAGGACAGAGCCCTTTCAATCCTGGCTGCTCAGTCATTATGTTTCGACACGAAGGTCCGAGAAGCATACAGCAACAAACAATGCTTGCTTTGGTCCGATGGTTGATGCAAATTCAGTTGCTTGTTGCAAGTGGCACACCCATGTTGTTTCTCCAATGCTGGCAACAATTTGTGTGCGGCAGCTGCACCTGGCCTGTGATGTCTTTGGTGCGTCCAGCTTGCATCATGACAATCAAGTCAGAACACAACCAAGACGCAGAGAACCCCAGGATTCCCAGGACCCTGATTTCAGCTTCCAAGACATTTGAACAGCACGGCATTTTTCACATCACCTGTGGTTTTGTTTGTTGAAAGTCAGCAGATTAATGAAAGATTCATCTCCGATCCAGGGGCCCATATCTTCCAGCAAAAGCTTGCTGCAAGTTGTGTGGATGGAACAGCAAGAGGGGCTAGCCATATACGCACACACACAGAGCAACATGACATATGCTATCATATGCTTATGTACACACCGCAACATGACATATGCGAAGGACGAACTAAATCGATGCCTTCGATAGGCAACATGATGTTTTTGATTACGTGTGCTCCATGTCTGAAAGCTTGATTTTGAGCAAAACCATGCTGAACCAGATCCAATCATTATCATCAGTCAAACTTCAATTTTCATGTCATTAACGCTTGTTGGTCCTCCGTCCCGAGAATGCGCAAAGAACCTGGCTATGGAACCAGCAGAGTGGCCGTGGCCAGTAAGAAGTGGAAACTGAGGGCGGTTCTGCTGCCAGTTGCCTTCGCCAGCGACCTGAATGAAATTTGGTCACTTGGGTTTGCCCAACACTTGCAATACCAAGGAGCCACAACAAGGGCTATGCTATGTCGGCTATGTGTTGCGCAATGTGTTGTCATGTTTTTATTTGTAACGTTAACAAATTGATCGAACGACTTCAAACATTTATTGAAAGCCAAGGCATATGTTTGGGACGTAAGTTTGCCATTTGTTTTTTTGTTTATGTCGGCTTGCGGCTTTTCATTGTTGATGCTCACTTTTGGCAAGCGATATCATCCCCTCACCACATAATGTTGATATTTTCGGTTAAATAGTTGAATCCCCAGTCAGTTCTGCTGGTGAAGAATTGGAAGGTCCTTGGTAGCTGCTCCAAGGTATGGTTCAGCATCCAACCTTCTTCTTGCGCCAAGCTTTCTCCAGGAGTGAGAGTTGGTCAAAAGCGCACTCTGGGAATCACAATGTTGCCAGAACAAATTGAACTGCTACCCACTTGGTACTGGTAGATGTTTAAATATATGTTTTTATATATATACACTTTTAAGATCACTTTGGGGACACTATATGTTGTTCATGCTGCCAGGCTCGTAAAGGCTGATCCTGCTCCTCAATGATTCTCATTACAAATTGAGGCGCCCCGTGGCTTCGAAAATGCTGATCTTGTGTGCGGCGGCAGGACTTCAGCAGCTCGAATGAGAGGCAGCTGTCCTGGGTGTGACTGAGGAGATGGAATCGCTTTAGTTATTTAGTGTTTTTTTTGTATGTTTTGTAATTTGCTGTACTTTTGTTTTCTTTTTGTACTCAGGAAGATCTCCATAGGTGATCTTCGTGCAAAAATGTATTTCACTTTGAGGACTTTATGTTGTAGAATGTTGTAGATGTATGATGATACGATGTATGTAGATGTGTGTTTGTGTGGCCGCGTATGCAGCTTGAAAGGCATAGCTGACATCTTCAAACTCCAAAGTGTCGTTTTAATGAAGCTTGCAGCTGCAGGCACTGGACAGGCCCAACTGTCATTGGACTCGCCCCTAGCTGCGCCATTGCGCACTCCGTGGTTTCCTGAACGGTGCCTGAAATAATGCATTGATGGGAAGACTTGGTACTGGGTACCAGTGTTCTTTTTGGGGTGATTTTCTCGATCTCAAAACCACGTTATGATTTTGGGGAACCTTCTTGGGAAATGGTTTTGTTTTTTATCGTTAAAGCATGGTTTAATTCCAACATATGCCAACTGACCACATGTCACCTTTACTACGCCTTCGGTAGCTCGCGCGCAAGCGCTGTCAAGGAAACCACTGCCTGAACGTTTGGTTCGCTTGGGCCACTGCATGCTGGTTCCCGCTCTGGGGGCATCCAAGCAGGATGACCAGTTGGCGCTTGGCTTCAAGGTGGAAGAGGGCTCGGATGGGCTCGGTGGTTTGTTAAGACACCCTGAAGATGTTGGAAGGCGATCTTTTGCCATCACCATGGCCCTTGAAGGGGACACATAGGTGCCAGCCAATGACAGGCAATGTGTGTTTGCATCGAGATGTATAGTTTTGTTTCTCCATGTCTTTTGGCGACTTCAGAAGCACTGTTTTTGCGGAACTTGGTTTTTTTTGCAACCTTCTATGTTGGAATATTTGTTACGATGAATATTCACTGCTCCTTTGGTGATTTCTTTGTTCATTCTTGATGGCTTTTGCATGTGATCTAAGTTCGGTCCTGTTTTGGGCGCCCCCTTTTTTGAACATGGGACATACACAGAGAGGAACTACTTCGCAGATTGTAAATACACACTTGGTTTTGGAGCTGGCGTCGACGACCCCTGCATCTACCAAGGCTCAAATGTTGATGGAAGACATCAATAGAGCAGGAAAACATTTGAGGAGATTATGTTTGGGATTTGACAAATTGAGGTGAATCTCACCTCACTTGTCCAATCAATTGCCATGTTGAGTTGACTATGATCAATGATTGTGTTACTTTATATGCATATGCAGTATATGCATGTATATTGATGCGTGTATATTTTCTCTGGTGGCTAGGAGGGAGCTAAGGAGCTATGGGTATCCAGGGAGCTACTAAGAGTTTCCCAAACATGTGAGTTTGCATATAAGAAACATAGCTGCTGTTCGGCAATTTGCGTTGCTGTATTCGGTTGGTTTGTCCAAAAATGCGGTATTCCATGGTATTCCCCAGAATGGCCATTTTAAGAAGGAACATCATGGATTTGGCCAACCAGCACCTTTCATGTGAGAAAACACGGATGGGCCAACCAGATGCCAACCAGGGTTTGGAAATCTGTGGTTCCTTGTAGGATGCATCGGAGCAAACGGCACCTGCAGATTTGGGGCCGCTTGCCTGCAGTCCGACTGTGGTTTGCTAGAAAATGCCAGGATTATGATTGGAGTAGAAATCACATTGATACATTGTCTGTTTCAAACATTCTTCATCATTCTTCCACTAAATTTACCCCACTGTGCTCAACCACCATTGACATATTTCATGGTGACCAAATGGGCCACCATGTTCCAGTGATGGGACCCAACTCAGATGGTTTGGATCTTCAAAAGTGCCGGTTTAAATATGTTAAATCCATTTAAATCCTATTTTGGTTGGCCAAATCTTTGCTGTTCCCTTAGACTCATATATAGATTCTATATGATTCTATAATATATCATCGAATTCCCTAAACTGATTCACAGTTTTTCAATTTTGCATATGGGTATGTGCCTGGATGCAAATGTGATATAGACAAAGGCGCTCAAATTGAAACGTATGATCCGTGATAGGCCTTTGACAATTACACACACACATTACCATAGAGGTGGCCGAAGCAAAAACAAATGACGTTTGCACTTGCTGGTTTGTACATGTCTGTGCAGGAATGCACCTGTTTTTCAAACTGCGTTGAAATAGCCCAACATTGTGTGTGTGCATTTTTTGCCTCGTGTTTTACAGTACATTTCTAGGCTCAGGTGTGGGCGAACGAAATTGCTAGCATAAATTATTTGCCATCACTTGAGCACATGTCCGTTTTCATGAGCAAAACATTAAAAAAAACTGTAAACTACCAAACGGTGGGGGTACTTCTTTGCAGTGCGAATAGTTGTCATTAGTTGTCCGAGTGTTGTGATGTCAGGTAATGTTGTCTAGCCAATAGTGATATCTTGTCAATAGTAGAAACATTTTTCCGCAACTCCAATTTTTGTCCAATACTAAAAGTCAACTAGCTCCATTTACTTTTAGTATTGCCAAAAGAGTCATGTTCAGACCTTGTCCAGAGGGCATGGCCAATAGTGGACCCAACATGGCAATAGTGGAAACTTTTTTTCCCAACTCCAATTTTTTCTCCAATACTAAAAGTCAATTAGCTCCATTTACTTTTAGTATTGCCAAAAGAATCAAGTAACGCAAATCCTTTTCAAAGCAGCCTTCACTTTTGATTAGCAAAAGCTTAGATTCCAGAAATCTGATCCAATTACCAAACAGCTGATTTCCTTATAAAACCCTTATTTAAAAAAGCAAGAAAACAG
>Ga0126342_10007588_pt1 | contig 19403 bp, 19 predicted proteins | sample Cyp1metagenome_FD_92528 | JGI IMG/M metagenome (GOLD analysis project Ga0126342, IMG submission 92528) | Coral microbial communities from Lord Howe Island, Old Settlement Bay, Australia - Cyphastrea 1 metagenome | ecosystem: Host-associated > Invertebrates > Cnidaria > Coral ... | reverse complement strand
TTACAACATTGGTCTACCATAGCACGAATCAACAGCACATATCAACAACAATCGGGATATAACTATAACTATAATCAATATTGCAAAATAATGTAATGTGAGTAAAGCAATAGTAAACCATGCGCTTTTTTTTTCTCCATACATGGGTGGGAATTCAACCATCAATCCATACCGGTGGTTGATGACATTGCTTTACTAATATTAAAACACAGCTACTTCGTGGTTCAAACATCAACCTTACTTGGGATGATGATCCCGACAATAGTGGGCTTCAAATTAACCACAATGGATGCATAGATCACCAAGAATGGATCTATTCCAGCAAGACTTGCTACATCGGGCTTCCACAATAAAGGGAACATCCGGGCAACATCTAGTGGCTAACAACCACTGATTGCGGATGCAAAAGTGCAATTTAAGTGCATCCGAGTTGATTGGGGGTAGCATGAGCGACAATCATGCAGACTTTGATACGTGTGTATCCAGCATATTGGACATATCAAGCAAGAAAAATGGGGGTGGAAAAAGATCATAAAATGACCCAAGATGTGGGTCATATAAAGTCATATAAAGTCATAGAAAAATGGGGGGTTTCCTAATTTTTGGGGCTACCCCCCAGTTTTTTTCACCATCCAGCTGACCATCCCCATGGATTTTTCTTGAGGCTATTCCGGTTGTGGGGTCCCATGGGGAGCTGGAAAAATGGGTGGATTCCGCCAGTTGTTATGATAAAAATCGTGGTATAATTACCCTCTGGTAATTTAACATAACTATGGAAAATCACCATTTATAGTGAATTATCCCATGAAAAATGGTGATTTTCCATAGTTATGTTAAATTACCAGAGGGTATGGTTAATTGGATGATGGGAAAAATGGAACCGGAAAGCCCCATATTTGATGGTAAAAACCCATGGGTTTCCGGTTAATTTTTCCCCGTGAAAACCAATCCAGTGAATAATTATGGTTTATGCTTGGGAGAAATTATGATAAATTCTGGTTGGCCGTAGTCACCATCTCATTTTTGAGTAACTTATTGTGGCATGTATCCGTATAGACAGCAAGACATGTGGGGGTTCCCCATGGAAGCATAGGAATTCTTGGACAGTTGCTGGACGATAGTTACAAAGATCATCATGGGATGAGAGTGCCTTCTAACTTTGGCAGTGGTGCCCCCACAATGCTTTGTGCCTGGCGGCAGAGGTTTTGCCGCAGCATGCTGACTCTCACAGGCATTGCTTCCAGCTGCGCCTTGCCTGGATGTTTACAAGCTGCATTCCCTACGGAGGCTGCTAAGTGCTGCAGGCCCTGGAGGGTGGGATGCTGGAGGAACGGATCCAACTCATGGAGTTGGCCAACTTCTATTCCCGAAAAGCCAAAAGGCTTCTGCTGAAGAAGCGATGGACAGCCGCAAAGAAGCAATCGACAGCGGCAAAGAAATATTTCCTGGCACACAATTTGCATAGGATGGGGCTCAGACGGAGCAGGAGCGCTTGTTGGACGCGGCACCTCGCTGAGGACATCACCCATCCAGCAAGGGAAAGGTGGAGGGGTGGGACTGCCAGCTGATTCCGCAAACCTATGTCGCCGCAAACCTATGTTGCAGTGATGTTCAAGTGCTGCAGGAATCCTGAACGTGCGCGGAGTTCAGTGCAAGCCATAGGGCTATGGCCAAGCTGGTGAAGGAGGATGCCGGCGGCAGCGCTCCCTCCTCGAAGAAGAAGAAGAACGGTTTGGCAACGGCACAACTAGAGGCTGTGGTGTGGCACCATGCATACGGCGCAAAGATTCAAAATCAACCTTCTCGCCTTTTCTCCGGGGGGCTGGATTGGTTGATTGCTGATTGCATTGTACATGTTGCGACGCCGAAGCTCAATATCTCAGAACGATCAAAGTAGCGAAGCATATTTTATAGTAATCAATCCTCCAGCATGTCTTTATCTCTGATCGAAGTTGTGTGGTTGAGCTTGATGTGCCCAGCTCCTTGCTGGTGGAACAAATGAAGGCCTTCGCCACTGCAGCATGTTGTACAACAGCAGCATGAGCCCTCACCTGACTCGCGTTCCATGGCAAGGCCTTTGAAGGAGGGGCGGTCCATTCAAGAACATTTGCAAAGTCTTAAAAGGCAGAGCAGCTTGCTAGATGGCATTTTTGCGTCAATGGAAAATTGGCGTCATTGGATAGCAAAAGGCAAAGGAAAAGGAAAGAAAGGTGAAGGAGGCAAGAAAGGAAAAGGGTCAGGAGACACTCTGAACCCGAAAGGAAAAGCTGACCCTGCAAAAGGAAAGAAAGGAAAAGGCAAACGGGGAAGACATCGAGAAGTACGTCGCAAAGTTCGAACTGTAGCATTTGGAAAGGAGGCAGGGACAAGAAAAGATTGGCCCGTGTTTTGTTTGCGGCAAAGATGGTCATTTAAAGAAGGGCTGTCCGTCTGCCAAACACCAAGGAAAGCCTTCTGGTGGATACGTCGATGCTGTGGAGGATGCCAATCAGCCCGAGGCTGACTCAGAGATCTTTGGTGTCTTGACTACGTCACTGACGAGCAGTGCTGGGAGCGTGGCGCCGGCGGCTGAAGAGTCGCAGCGTAGTGTCAGCTGTGTGTGGATCCGCGGATCCTGCGCGAAGCAGTTCTAGCATTCATGGCTGTTTGGACTGGCCAGTTGACAGTGGGGCCACCAATCATCTTGGCAGATAGAAATTAGTCGTATTTCGAAGTGGTGAAAGAGTACGAAGGAGGAGTGCATCTGAAAGCTGTACATGGCCAGAAGATTTCTGTGAGTAGGGTTGTAGATCTTGCAGTTTATATGGCATGTTTTCCGGGAAATGAAGAACAGTGGCCTGTTTCAAAATGGAAAATTCAACGGGTTACTGTTTTTTAACACAGACATGTCATTGTTGCATCTATTGATTTCAACGTTTTGTCTCCGTACGTGTTCCAAACACAGTTAGGAACTCAATTTGGCCAGTGGACAGAAGTCGTGCCTCAGATTTTGTAATTTGAAGTTTGCTTTGGAGATATATGGCAGGGGTTGGTGGTTTGTTTGTGAAGAACCAGAAACGTCTGGTTGGCATTCAAAATTGCCCGGTTCTCCTGTTTCCAAGAAAAAGCGGAATGCTGATGCCATGGACGTTGACAAAATTTTTCTTTGTTCCTGAGAATGGAGAGACTCCCACGTCACCGGTCAGGACGGCAGCTGAGGGTTCGAAGAAAGTGCCAACTGCCATGACTACCAAATTGGAGAACACAGGGTTGACATATTTGTTGAGGGCTTGAAGTGATGATACTGCATGTGAGGTAACAGGTCGATAGGTTGTGCATGAAGCTTTGGAAGGGTCCACGTCGGTTCATGAGGGTTGCGCGTTTCATGAGTTGTCATGTGACTGTGACTTGCCGGGAAAATCAGCGGATGATGTCTATCAAAGCTGTCTGGAGCTTGGATTTGATCAGCGTCATTTGGAGCTCTTTGAGATTCACGAATGTAGTCATGAGTGGACAGATGGGGACATAGAGTCTTTTGATTGCATGTTTTGACATTTCAGATGGCATGAAGGTTTGGAGGTGCTAAGTTAAGAGCAAACGATGTTCCAGCGGAAGACATGGGGGATCATGCGCTCCCGCCGTTGGATTACAAGTTCTCAGAGGAGGAGAAGGATGCTGGGCCCTCAGAAGAAGATCTGGAGTTGCAGGACATTCCGTTGTTCAAGCGTTTGTCACAAGGCCATGAGCCGTATGTAGAATCCTGTCGTGCATGTGCGAGGTCAAAAGGTCGTATGCCTGCACGTAGAGTCAAGCATGAAAGAAGTCCATTCGAAGTAGCCATAGATATCACGTTCCTGTGTCCTTTGCATATTTTAGTCATGGCAGTGTTGACCACTTCCATGTATGGAGCTGTCCTCTTGCATGATGATGTGGAAAGAAATGCACGGTCATTCAACAACTGGATGAAAGAATTTGGCATGACTGGGAAGCGTCTGGAACACACGTTGGACGGCAAGAGACGCCTAGAGAGCATGGTCAGGGCCTCAATGAACCTGGACAATTGTACACGTTCAGGGGTAACCTTCAAGCCAACTCCCCCGAATAGAAGTCAGAGCAGCGGGAAGTGTGAACCTTGTCATGGGTTGCTGAAACGGTCGTTTGCTGCAAACATGCTTTTCATTGAGAATCAAATTGAGAAACGCATTGCGTTGGAGAGTCGGATTTGTCAGTTTTTGATACCGTACTGTGCAAGGACTTACAGCCTGTTTCATGTTGCCACAGGGTCATTCACAACTGCCACAGAGAAGTTGAAAGGCAGGTCAGGTTGCAAAGGTATAACTACGTATCCATGTGGGCACACAGTTGTAGGGAAACCCACATTCAGCAGTCATCCGAATGAGTTAGAAGAACTGGCAAACGTTGAATATCTAGGGCCAGTAAACTGCCATGGGGGCGGATTTTGGGGAGCATTCGCAGATTGGCCTAAAGTTGGTTTGGTTGATGAGACCAGACAAAGGTTATCAGGTGGCTAGAGTTTTGTCGCCGTTGACATGGGATGTCAGCCAAAAGGAGACGGTAGTTCCACTATCTGGGCCCCCAAAGTCTTGGATTCAGCCGCATGGCACAACACCAGGTTGCATAGCATGTAAACAGCGGGAATCCAAGGGAACCCTGCATGGCAGAGTACATGGTAAGAATTGCAAACAACGTTACAAAGAGTTTCTTGAACAGGAGTTGCGAAAGAGAAGGGAGAGAGAGAGAGAGAGTTCGGAGAAGCAGTTGCTTCCTCCTCCAAAAAGGGCTGATGGGAAACGGCTTCTTCCGGGCCGAATGGCTTAAACAGGGCCAAATCCTCAGATTACCTTCAGGAATTCCCTTTTCACATCTCTGTCTTCTTGAAACACAAGGAATGCATAGTCGTCGCCAACAGCCCGTATACCAAGCAACATTGAAGTTTGGTTAGCCAGAGCATTGAGGTCCCCCACCAAACAAGCACTTGGTGTCAGTGCCTTGACGAGCTGCCATTGTGACGACTTTGCCACCAGATCCGAGTGCGACCTGGTTTCTTACTCCTTGGTGACTTGTGAGACTGTTGCATGTTGTGCATGTGCAGGAGGCCTTATGTCCCCTGCCAGAGCACCGAAAACCGTACAGAGGATGGTGGAATATCTCACCCACGCATCGGGGTTCCAACCCGAATGAAAGAGGCAGGGCCACCGCTGGCAGAATGAGCCCATGAAACCATTCTGAAACGGCGCGTGTTCGGCGGTTGGCAGCTAAAAAGAACATTGATCAGTGATTAGTAGACAAAGAAAATGGTGGGGGGCTAGGAAACACCTGTCACCCCAAACTGGCTACAGGAAAAATTCGGGAGGTTTTGTTCGATAGAGCCGTGGGAGTGTTCGCCAATCTCCCCCAGTCTGGGGCATATTTTTTTTGTGGACCCAGTTACTTAGGGGAATTATTCATTTTGCACTCGCTGCCTTCCTCTTTTTCTGCTTTTTTGCTTCTCTGCTTCTTTGTCTTTTTTGGCTTTTCTGCTTTCGGCTGGTTTGTTTCTGTCCTGGATGCCGGCCTCTTGCAAAGAAGGCGTTTCAACGCCGACAGCATCTTTACAAGGCGCATGCTCTACCAACTGAGCAAAGGAGGCGTCTGTATTGTCGCCGGTATGTTTTCAAAGCATGTGCTTTACCAACTGAGTTAAGGAGGCGCCTATTGCTCAAAAAGCCGGCGTGACCGTATTAAACAACCCTACGGTTTGCAATCTAATTTCCCAGAGTTGATCAAAATCAAACGCTGAAGCTCATGCAAACCTAGCTGTTTCAAACAAGTTCTTCTGTGTTTAGTGGATTGTTGGCAACTGACAGCCCCAAATCATCGACGAAAATTGCAAGTTTGTGGCTGCCCTAAAGCAACACAAACGCCAATCTTCATATGGTCACTGATTCATATTCTGGTTTTGTTGGTAACTTCATCATTTTTGTTGGCAAAATGTCTGACTTTTGCAGGTTAAACATCCCCATCATGACCATCACGATAAACCAATGTTGCCGTCTCCGAAAAAGGGTAAGAACACCAAAATCTTCATTTTGATGAAAAACATCCATTATCTTCCCATGAAACCCCACCATTTTCCCATTCCATAAACATTGAACCCCAGCTGCCATGAATGAAATTTTTCGGATGCCCCATTGATGGCCATCCAACCTATGGATTTTGATCCCTTCAGGCCCAAGATCGCCCTGTGCCGTTTCCTTCGCTGCTGCGGCAGCAGCGGCCTTGGTGAAAAGGGGAAAAAAGGCAGCGCCCAGCACTGAGGTGCCGCGGGGTGCTGGGTGATGCGGTGATGCTTCATTTCATCCCCCAACAGCCGGAAAAAAAATCGAAGCGTACTTTGCTATATGAGTTTGGTAAAATTTTGAATTTGTTTTTTTCTGGCATTGTTATAGTAACTACCCGTTGGATATTCCAAAAGGACCAAACCCTTAATCTTATTTCAGGGGTGTTTGTTCATGGGTGGAAGGGAGTATGATGGGAAGGTGATGAACCCAATTGTAAACAGTCAATTTGGGATGCTTCGTATTTCATTTTTTTTTCGGCGTGTACGTATATTAGTGCACGTTATCGACAACAGTCGTGTGCGTAGCATAGACCCATAGACCAAGTCGTGTAGGTTGGACCTCGTCAACAACCTAAGAGGCTCTGTTCCATGTCGTTTTTTATCAACAACTGTTGAAGTCCTTAGAACAAATCATATTGGACACATGCCACTTGAAGTATGGTCCAGTATGATGATCATAGCCGTTGATCGTGGAGACATTCCGGCTGCAGGATCCCATTTTTCGATGGCTCAGCAAAGTTCTGGCCAAGAAAAACCTTGGGCAGGTGCCATTTCAATGGGAATGTTTTCTAGAGGTTGATTCCGATCATAAGTGGCTTTGGTACCTGAAAAGAATGTATTCCAAGTTTTCATTTTTTTTGATTATTTTGCATTATTAGCATGATTTTCGATTATTTTTCATCAATTTCCCTGGTAAAATGACAAGTTCATGGTTGATTTTCGTATCAAAATTGCCAAATCAAATCGGAGGGTCTTTTGGGGCCAATCTCCCATTGATGTACCATGAAAGGTTGGCACCCCCCAGACACCTCAAGTAGGTATTTCTTGGTATCTCGCGGTGTTTGTTGCGTGGCCAAAGTCTGTGGCTTCTGCGTAGGTCTACGCTTTTGGATCTTAAGTTGTTTTTGGCGCCCAATCTGGTTGGTATTGATGTACTTATGCTTGATAACAGTAATATGAACCCTGGATTAATAAACCACTGGGCTGTTTTTTTTTTGGCGGGGCACCATTGTAAAGCAGATTATCATTAGGAGGAGGGGTACCCCCTATTCCATCAACCAGGGTTTATTAATCCGGCATCGACATTACATCTCTACAAAGTGGTGCTACCCCAGTTACAAGCTAGTTTTGAATCCCCCTGGACTATGTACATGTATATATACATATATATATATATATATAGATAATACATCTACTGTAAACCCAGCAGTCAACCTACTTAACTCTTATGTTGCTTATAAAATGTTATGATTTATCTACTATATACTTAACATTAGATATAAAACCCACTATATAAACCCACTATATGTTATGATATATGTATAATTGACTATAACTATATACATATGTATATGTTTGTTGATCCACTATATATAAAACCACCTTAATTCTTATCATTACCAGCTCTTCAGGGTACTTCGGCCAGGTCTTGGACGCAGGTACAGGCGGGGGGATCACCGAACAATCGAGGTGTGAACAGGGGCAAAAAAAGGGGAGAGATGCAGAGAAGATCTGCGGTTTATAGGGTTTATATAGGGTTTATAGGGTTTTTAATGGGGTTTCATAGGTTTTTTTTCCTTTTTAATGGATTCCCTACTGTGTTAATGCCGATTTGAGTAGGGGATTTTTGATGATACGACACCATCTTTTGGGGTACCCGGGTTTCAGACCAACCTGGCAACCATCGGTTTTTCAGCAGGAAACATGGGGATTTAACCTTCAAGAGTGGGAAGATGATGAGTACGTCATCAATTCTCCGGTGACTTTAAGTACCCTCTGGTAATTTAACATAGCTATTGAAAATGGCCATTTATAGTGGATTTTCCCATTAAAAATGGTGATTTTCCATAGCTATGTTAAATTACCAGAGGGTATGTTCCTTTGGGATGATCAACGACTTGGGATGATGGTGGAAAAAGACTTGACGAAATATAAAGTATCATCCAAAGTCAGTGTAATTAACAATGGATGTTATCATCAACAATATTTTTTGTTGTAGTCAATGCTATATAATTATAGTTTTTGGATGATGGTATCACGTTGACTATAACAAAAAAACTTAAACTACATCTGAAGCATTTGAGACAAAACCCAAAATATAGCCCCCAATATCCCCAGCAAGGACATGTCACCCCTTCATATGCTCCTAGCAATACGTTAGAAAAACCAACATTTTTAACCACCAACATATGCCTTGAAAAACCACCATTCATGTTCGGTACTAAATTTCCCAAGAAAAAAATATTGATAAACTAACATAGCTATTGAAAATGGCCTTTTATAGTGAGATTTCCCATTCAAAATGGTGATTTTCCATAGTTTTTTGTATGTTTACCAGAGGGTATATTGATTTGCCATTGCCAAAAATAAGGGGGGGGCCATCCCTTTTGGCTTGAGACAAGCCCAAGCCATGGGGTAAACTTCAGTGGTTCCAGGCCACCATGCCGCTCCAATTTCTGGCAACAGAAATAGCTGGGATTTCAACCATTCCCAAACGGACACAGTGAAAAACCAATAGATACTATGATCTATTATATCATCAACTGATACCTGCTGGTCATGATATACAACTCAGAGTCCCACTCAATATTACCCAATGTATCACAGCTCTTTTTCTTATTTACCTGCTGATATGACATGATCAGTAGTTGTTAACTAAAGGTTACGGCAACACCCCCCTGGTTATTTATTTACCAATGGACAAAACAATGAAAATGATCATGAACTGTAAATGAATATCTGATTGGTGGTTTGTTTTTTTTGTTTTTCCATATATTGGGAATAATCATCCCAACTGAGTTTCATATATTTCAGTGGGGTTGAAACCACCCCACCAACCAGATATGATTATCAACTGGTTAGTCAGAATAGGACTATCCTTCAGAAAATTGTCATTGGTCCCACTTATTGTATCCCAGCAATGTTCATGATCAAAACTCCATATTATCGTGAAATTCCTTATTATATCCACATCATATGACTCCCCTTATTATATTCCCCTTATTATTCGTGGGCAATATGAGCACAATATGTCATATGATAGGGACTATAACAACTCCCAACCGCCAGAGGGAGTCAGGACCAATAGTATTATAAATCCCAATAAATCTTCCGTAATGTGGTAAAGCCAATAAAGCCAAGGCCACAAAGCATCCCCAATGTTTTGGTTTATGCTTTGTGAAATTGGATATATTTCATCCATTATTATCCATTATTATCATGTTTTGGATATACCAATTGGTTTATGGTTTGTTGGAAATCAATGGATACTATGATCTATTATATCATCAACTGGGATGTCACACCCTCCAGTCATGGTTGCGGTTGCTGAGCAGTAGGGATTCCGAAGTTTTTATTGGGACGGTCCCAGTGGATTCAACATGAATATCATGAAAAATCCCGTGTTTTTAACACCACCATTATCCGAATTAGTATTTTGTGCAATCCCATCATTACCCTCTGGTAAACTAACATAGCTATTGAACATGGCCCAGTCGAAATAGTGGATTTTCCCAGCTAAAAATGGGTGGATATTTCCATAGTTTTTTGTATGTTTACCAGAGGGTAAATAGAAATACATATGTTTTGACACATGGATTATTAATCACCATGTTGTGGTGATATTCCCTATGAAATTGGGTATACCACCATGACTGGCATGATGTTTGTTATAATCACCAGTCATGGTGGCACAATGGGATGCACTACTATGTCTAAGTATTACTTCTGAATGCCAATAATCCCAATTACTGGTGTTTATGTATACCAATTACCACTCATTTGGATCATCATTTCATATACCCTCTGGTAAACTAACAGTTTGCTATTGAAAATGGCCATTGAAATAGTGAGTTTTCCCATTAAAACTGGTGATTTTCCATAGCTTTTTGTTAGTTTACCAGAGGGTATATTGATTACGAATTATCCATTTGAAATGATTCAATTACGAATTATCCAATAATATGATTATCCATTATTATTCATCTATATTATATCCATGTTACTACACATAACAATAATAAATATATATATATGTATATTTATATATATATATATATATATTAATTATTCATATATTTCATATATCATCCAATACTTCTTCATATATTATTTCCCGTTATTTCCAGTATTTGGGACGGAATTCACCGCAGGTCCGGACTCCCTGACATGGCTGGCGCGACAGGAGGCGGAATCCTTGACGGCGGTCACCGCCTGTGCGGCTGGGGTTTTATGTGGGAAAATCGGGATGGAACATGATTTGACCAGGGACTATGAAAACTTGGAGAAATTGAGATGACACAGATGAAATAGATGATTTGATGAGACGAATTTGAAGGCGGAATCAGCATTTTGGATTCAACAAAGGACAATTTTTCACAAGATTCATGAGGATCTAATCAGCACAACTTGGGAAATTTGGGCCCTGGGCTTTGAAAAACACAAAAAAAGGAGGACTTCTGAAGCAAATCTGTGTTAGCCATGTAGTTGTAAAATGGTCAGGTAATGTACTTAGATTGGTCACTGAATGAAATATTACAGCATTGTTTTGCCTATGAGTACTGCCACACTGCCGATTGACCAACTAAGTGTGGTGACAAAAACATATAGCTGGTGTCACACGTGGGGATGTTGGCTTCGTAACCAAATTGCCAAGAAAATGTGGCAGATCATGGAGGGACACTACTTCACCAATCCTTGGGCACAACTCGCCAGATTTGTTGGCGTTCTACTCGCCATGATTCGGGGTATTTTGAAATCATGAAATGTCCCCAAGACTTATCAAATATTCAGCACTGTAGTAAGCCCCAATGGCATGAAAAAATCACCACTATTTTCAAACATACTGCGGATGGTTGCGAAATCCTGAACCACTTGATATATGGTCTATCCCTGAATATTTTTCCCATTACTTACAGTGTTTCATAGTGACCAATAGTTACCAACTGGTGCAGGATTTCGCAACCATTGTCGCTGGGATACTTGACTCATTTTTTATCTCGCTCGTCACAATGGGCCTTATTTTCAGTCACCCAGCGTGAGAGGATTTGACTGATACCCTCTGGTAAATAAACATAGACCCTGAAAATCACCAATTTTTAATGGAAACCAATCTTCCAACCCCTATCTGCCAGGGTCTATGTTAAATTACCAGAGGGTATATTTTTTGTTGAGAGGTGGCTGAAGCAAGTGGTTATCAGCAATAGCTGTCATTCTTATTAATCATAATTTGTTGATGGGAATCACAAATTATATTCGTTACTAATTGTTTTGGTGCTGCATGACAGTAATCATCACAATCACTGAAATTGTTACTAGCAACTGACAATAACTGTCATACACTAACTATATTTTATTGTCTAATTGTCAACTAACCATGATTACGATGATTACCATGACATTAATTTTCATGATCGCAACAATGTGACAGTAACCGCATTAATAACAATAATAACGAGTAATCAATGATACTCACTGGCATCACCATCACCATCATAATCGTCGTGGTAGATTCCAGTTATGGTAACTTCCGCACCGAAACTCCCCAACCCCGCCATCCACCAAGGGGCAATTCTCACCCATGTATTTTTTCACCAAAATTTTGATATGTTCATCCACAAAGCTACTGGAGTTCTGATCACCAGCTGGTTTCGATTGGTTGAAGGTAAGGCCGCCTGCAGGACACCCTGAAAAAATTGGGCGTCATGAATCATGGTTTCCAGTAGATTTTCCCGACAAAACCAATCCAAACTTTCCCAAGGATGGCATGTATGCAACGCTAGAGGATGAGGTTATGGATTTCTTGGACCCTTCACGCGACGAGGTGTGAGATGGAATACTTGCACCAGTTTTTGGGTGGATCAGTTGGGTGAAATGTAGATGGGTCAACACCTATTCTTATCATATTTGGGGGAATGAACATCCATCAACCAGCTACTTTGGGGTACCTAGGGTGCCAGGGTTTTGACTCATAGCCAAATGTTTATGTATATATATATGTATATATATATATGTATATATACAGATATCTGTACATATATACATATATATATATATATATATATATTTGCATATGGTTCTTGACTTAAATGTTTTCCAATGGCACCTGAAATTAGAGACCGTTGCATCCCAGTAACCAGTTGCTTGTGGGTTTCCTCATCCTCGGGTATACCTTTTTTTTGTACATAAGTGGAACGTATTGAAGTAGATGTCCGAACCCACTTAATTTTTGATGTATGATCTATTCATATATACCATTCCCACTGGGATATATACTTAATCAGCCACCTCAATAGGCTTCACCAGATCAAGGGTGCGAAATGATGGGGCCCATGGCCAGTATGACCCATGATACCCAATTGATACCCACATGTACAGTCCCCAAAACAAAAAAATCACCATTCAGCAGCTAAGTATATGCAATGACCATCAATTACCCAAGCACAAGCCTGCTGTGAAACCTTAGCGGCAGGTGCTTGTGGGCAACTGGAAGGACGAAGAGTTTTTGGCACGGAAGAGCTTCGACGTGGTCTTAGCAGATTATTTGCCGCTGGGACGGGTATTTGGTCGACCTTGTGGATGCGTTGGGGATGAAGGTCATGAATCAAAAAAAAAAGGCTGGAGCATCTTGAACATTGCCAAAAAGCCTTGCAATTTTGCTGCAAATGATGGAATTCCCGCTTCCTGGATTTTTATAACAGCCAATTCATATATATATATATATAAAGAGTAGGTTAAGAAGCCACAAACTGATTATCAACCATTATCATTTGTCCATTGTCTAGAGTATATATCCCCCACATATACATATGTTTCTTTTTAATCAACCATATATATATATATATATATAAATTACATTACATATGAGATGCGCATACGGTGTAGAAAAAAATATCGCAATATATATATATACATAACATAAAATTATGTTTTTCTTTTTTATTTTATTTTTAATATAGCATTCTATAGATAACATTATGAAGTATATATATATATTTATCATGTATATCTTACTGGTGCTTAGTAGGGAATTTTCGGAAATGATCCATAATCACTATTAATAATAATCCACACTCCCCAATTCCCATCCATTCCCTACGTAAAACGCACCAGTAAGTTGATGGTAAAAATCCCTAGTCACCTGTTAGGGTGGGATCCGTGGACTTCTTCGCACCATACTTCCAGGCTGCAAGGGCTGCATGGGCTGCATGGTTTTTTTGCCTTTTTTGCCTTGCAAAACCATTGGAAACTATAGGAAAATGTGGGAAATCTACGCACTAGATGGAGTATTCTAGAGAAAATCATCTATAACTGGTGGGTTTATGGAAAATCGCCCATGTAGTTTGACGATTTAGCTATACAAGATGATGATGTTTTTTACAGCTATGGTGAACTAGCAGAGGGATCCAGAGGGTTTAAATCGCTCATGATTGGTTGATAGTTGATGGTTTGATGATTTTCAATGATCATGAACCTGGTTGATAGTGTGTCATTGACAGTAAATCTGGCTGATGGCTTGATGATGTTCAATATGACAATTGGTTGATGATAATTTCTGCTGATCTGTTGCTGGAAGTATTTAATTAAGGGGATGGGTCAAAACCTATTGGAAAACCAATCTTTGGGGGAATCAACATCCATTCACCAACTATTTTGTTGGGTACGTTCTGGGTACCGTTTGGTTTTGACCCATAACCAAGCGGCCAAACGGCAGACTTTGGGATCATGATGTTGCTGGGCGTGTCTCTTTGTGCCAGCACTCCAGCAATTTTAATGGTGGTCAACTTTGATCATGAACAACCCGTGGATATCAAGGGTACTCAGGCTTCATGACCTTGGCTCTACGACCATCATTTCTGATCTTCGCTGCAAAGGTCCACTGAAGAAATCAACGAATGGATCCACAATGATAAACCACCCCCAAAATTTCTGGTTTATGATGTTTATGAACTTGGGTATACCTGCAATTTTTGGGATGATCGATTTCATAGCAATGGTTGATACTTGGGGATTGTTCATTTTTCCAAATATGTTGAGAATTGGGGATTGATCATAATTTTCCCTTGAAAATTGCAATTTGTGGATACTTCCCTCATTTTCAGATACCCTCTGGCAAACATACAAAAAGCCACTGAAAATGGCCCAGTCGAAATAGTTGATTTACCCAGCTATAAAATGGTGGATCTTTCCATACTTTTTTGTATGCAACCAGAGGGTAGACCCAAAGTATAGATCCCTGTCTATTGCCAGTAGGCTAATCCTGGGCCCCTCCCATATGCTATGGTTCTATGCATATAAAACTATATAAATACATACATACCCCATCAATATACATTATAGAGTTAGGTGGATTATGTGTATATATATATATATCCCATACATATCCCATTGATATCCCATTAATATCCGATTAATATCCCATTAATTATCATCAATCTCCCGCAAGACATTCCATCAGTATCCCACTAACATCCGTTAATGACAGTTGGGTCAAACATATCCCATACATATTCCATGAATATCCCATGAAAATCCAATTTTTGATGGTTAAATCCCATGAAACAATTCCATCACACGACTGCTAGGTGGGCCTCCTACGTCGCTTGACTGCCCTGACGAAACCTGGCGGTTTGCTGATTCTGGTGGGCAAAGAACCACAGGAGGAGTGCGGCCCGTGGCTCCCGAAGTCAAAATCTGAGACATCTGGGGCTTCGCTGATATTCAAAGATGACCATATATAGAGACATAGAGTCAAACCATAGAGTGACATAGATGAGTGAACTATGAATGACATTCAGAGTGACACTTATTTTTTGAAAGATAGTGATAGTATGATAGTGATATTCAAAGATAGTGATACTGATATTCAAAGATTCTTGGTGGTTTGAATATAGAAAATCAGGTGTTGAACTTAACGATCTGAGTCCAATGATTTTGGGGTTGAACATGGACTGGGTCGTCCGGGTCGGATGGATCCAGACTTCGCGGCCGGCTGTTGAAGTTGACGGCATCACAGGGAACATGGGTTACGGTTGAATGATAGATAGATGGGAAAAAAAGCCAGAAAAAATGGAAGGATGAAGGTTGAGCCGATAACTTTGGAGTTAAAATTCAATTTCCTCCCATGCACACACGAATCTATATATTCCTGTTCTATTCCTTTTCTGTTCGATCCCCTATCGGATGTTTTCAGTGCGTTCTCAGGAGCTTAGCTGTGAGGATCCAACCTCTCAACTGGTCTTGGATGTGGAATGCTTCCGAGACGCCGTGATGATGCTGGGAAGGCAACGACCCTACAGGCCACGGATGGGTACGGAAGGGTTTTGATCGGCAACTCCTGTTGTGATAGTCGTAAAGATGAAAACAACAACAGCAACAACAATAATTAATAATGATGATGATAATCATGATAATAGCGATGATAGTGATCTGATAGTGATCTGATAGTGATCTGATAGTGATCTGATAGTGATCTGATAGTGATCTGATAGTGATGATATTGGTCATGGCAACCATCATCAAAAGTAAATCTTTGGTAGCTATCTTGGCAAACAACCATCCCCAAGGACTTTGACCCAGAAATCAAACCTTTGACCCACTGCCAACTCAAGGCCATGATTTCAACGCATGCGTAGAGTGTGTTTTTAAGCCCTGGTTTAGCCACTTTCATAGGTCATATTTCGACTCTACTTGTGTCCTCATGTCTTTTTGGTCACTTATTCTCATGCTTACAATGGACAAGACTTGCGTTTTTTGTGTTGTCCTTCTCTATTTTCATGGCGATTTCCTAGTCTCGATCGCTTTTTCCCTCCCTTGTGCGCTAAAGACATAATTTTCCTGATGATACCACCATTTTTGCTGCTTAAATCCTTCGTTTCGGTGGATGAAATCCATATTTTTCTTGAATAAATCCCCCAATTTTTCTTGGACACCCAATTTTTCATAATTTTTCTTGGTTCAACCTGGTTCAACCACCATTCTTGTTGATTCACCATCATTTTGGGATGGTTACCCTCTGGTAAACTAACATAACTATGGAAAATCACCATTTTTAATGGGAAAATCCACTATAAATGGCCATTTTCAATAGCTATGTTAAATAAATTACCAGTATAGTTAGCTATTAACCATTAACCATATAGATTATCCATATATTAACCATAGATTATCCATAGATTATCCATGTTAACTTACCAGAGGGTACCACCCCCTTTTTGAAACGATGACTTCAACGGCAGAATCGGCACGAATTTCCGGGTCAGGGAGATGCCGCGGCGCTGGTGTGCCCAGCGTCTGGGCCAGGACTTCGAACTTCTCAAGGCGAGGTTTCACCATCGAAGGGGCTTAATGGTACTTAATGGGGTATATATAATGGGAATATATATATAATACAATATAATATATATAGATATACTATAATATAATATACTATAATATAATATTATCTTATGTTATATTATATTATATTATATCGATATGATATGATATGATATTATATTATAAATAATGTTACAATATATATATATATATACTCCGAGGGTACATGCCCGAGAAGCTTGCTCTACTAGTTATTTGAGGCTCCGGTTTTGGGGCCTTGGGCCCACCTAGACTTGCATAAAAAGCAAACCCAATGCTTTGATGCACAGCCTACTAAGGCATGAGGTACGAATCACAATGGCTCGGAGGCAAAACTCCCAATTCGGAGGGTTATTCCATTCATAAGCCTTGGGGTATCGCTATTGAATGGTATTGATAGTGACTTCACAACAATAAATCCCAAAAGTAAATCCTCATTCAATATCATTTCAAATAGGCAAATATCCCATATATATATATATCCCATATATTCCCCAATTATATAAGTTTATTCCATTTATAAATGGGTGAACCAACTGTGGTTATTAACCACTGACAATACGTGGGATGATTCTCCAAGTAGGTTTCAACCAACCAACATGGGGATATATTTACCCAAACATGGGGATATATTTGCTCAAACATGGGATATATAACCAGCTATTGTGAAACATATGGAGAGAGAGAGAGAGAGAGATAGATAGATAGATAGATAGATAGATAAATATATATATATATACACATAGCCAACTATATATAACCAAACCCTATTTAGCACTGTGTTATTTGGCTGGGGATGTAACCCTGCCCCTTGATTTCAGGGACGCCTCTTTCCGCGAAAACTCACAGTGGAGAAGGCTTGGTTCAGAACCATGGTGATGACTTACCCTCTGGTAAACATACGCGCCGTAAACATACAAAAAACTATGGAAAATCACCATTTTTAATGGGAAAACTCACTATCAATGGCAATTTCAATAGCAAACTGTTAAATTACCAGAGGGTTAAAAAAAAATCATTTTAGCAAATCATGAGATCTTGGAGATACTTGATGTGATGGCGGAAAACAATCCATCAACTTATTCATTTTTTTGGAACGCACCACGTGTTTTTCTTTTCGTCCAAGGTGTACTCATCAGTGGTTGACCTGAAAATGTGTACCGAAGATCACTGAAATTTGTGTCTTCTGCGAAGTAGTTTTGAAATGAATTGAGTTGTCTGATCCCCAATTTTTTGCTGTTTGAACCATTTTGAATCCAGTATTTTCTTGGGGCATCCTCCATTGGTTGATGCTTTCCAATATCCCAAAAGTATCCATCAGCAGAATCTTGGAATCCAAAACTACCAATCAACAGGATGCTTTTATGGGAAAACTTGGTCAGATACTTTGAGACTTTATTGTTTTTTTCTCATTTTATGGGTGGATTATGGGTGGATATATCATAGTACCCAGCAAACATCATGATCTTTCTCAGGTTTTTTTCCTGCAGTTTTTGGGTTCGGCTGATGATGCGCCTGGGAAAAGCGCAGCGGGCCATCACGGTGTGCGCTGGGGTATTTGCTCCAGCCTTCATCTACAGGCCAGGGTGCAGAAGGGATGGAAGAGGGTCAGACAAGAAAATCACGGTGTGCCTGAAAGGATTAAGCATGGAAATGGTCGAGTTTCAGAAAAGAATTGGCTATTGATAATTGGCCCCTGAACAAGTACTAGGGAGTCAATAGTCAATGTACATCATCACAAAGTTGCCATTTACCCTCTGGTAATTTAACGTAGCTATGGAAAATCACAATTTTTGATGGGAAGACTCACTATAAATGGCCATTTTCAATAGCTATGTTAGTCATTACCAGAGGGTAATCTAAAAACGAAAATGGGTTTTACCTCGAAGAATGGGGAGGTCTCCCAGAAAAGGTGGGTGGTTTCGCCAAGAACATGGCAGTTGGTGATATCAGCAACAAATAGGGGTTTAGTCATGGGGGTACCCCATGACTATGGATGATTTACAATGGAAAATCCTACTAAAATGGATGATCCCCATTTTCGGACACCTCCAAATATGTAAATATGGGACAAAACCATGAAACATGTTTGTTTTTGCGAGCACCCTGCTTATGCCTGCCACCAGCCGTTCGCAACGAAGTGGCGTTGTTGCATTCAACCTGGAAAATTGTGAGCAGCCCAGAACATGACGTGTGCAGCATTATTCTCCCTTTGATATGCATAATAGGATGAGACTTGCATGATATACCCATATTAGGGGATTGTCTTTTCACCATGGGGAATTCGACATAAAGCACCTAAGGATTTCAAACGATGGTGGGATATCGGTGTACCACTATGTTAATACCAGTTGAACACAAGTTCTGGTCTTCTGCGGCACGCAGCCCCCTAGCCTTGGCCTTGGACCCAAAAAAGGCTGTTTACCATGTACTGTAGATATGATATTAGATTGGAAGTATTTGGGGAGCAGCCACTTAATTATTTATATAATAAGCCATGGTTTATTGATCCGGGGTTGACATTTTTTGTTTCATTCTACAGTCTTACGAACCTTTCAGATATAGTTCATCCCAATCTGGATGAACTAACCTCACGTCATGAGGTCACAAAAAATTACTTTACTTCGTGTGATCCCCACCATGACATTTATACATGTTCTTACTGGCACATCTTCTGGCATTCTATCTGGCATATCTTCTGGCATATCTTCTGGCATTCTATCTGACATAT
>Ga0126342_10007587_pt1 | contig 19404 bp, 14 predicted proteins | sample Cyp1metagenome_FD_92528 | JGI IMG/M metagenome (GOLD analysis project Ga0126342, IMG submission 92528) | Coral microbial communities from Lord Howe Island, Old Settlement Bay, Australia - Cyphastrea 1 metagenome | ecosystem: Host-associated > Invertebrates > Cnidaria > Coral ... | reverse complement strand
TGTCCTTTTCCTTTCGTTTCCTTTTTTCGTTTTTCTTTCCCTTTCCTTTTCCTTTCTTTTCTCTTTTCGTTTCTTTTTCTTTCTCTTTCCTTTGCCTTTCTCTTTCCTTTTCCTTTCTGTTTCCTCTTCCTTTTCCTTTCCTGTTTCTTTTTCTGTTCCAGTCCTTTTCCTTTTCTTTTTCTTTTCATTTCCGTCCTGTTCCTTTCCTTTTCAACCCTGAGCCCAAGCCTATCACCAATGCGAGCACTTGACGAAATCAACGCTCATGAAATATAATTATTAACTATTGAATTCAACATGGGGTATCGCTATTTGCGAAGGTCCCATCGCTAACCTCAGTTTTTTGCACTTTCTGAAAACAAATGTCCAGCCAATACATATCTAAGTGTCCGCGAGCTTTGACAGTTGCTCATATATATATATCACTCTCTCTCTCTCACACAAATTTCGAAATATATTTAAAACCCTAAACCCTAAATCACAAATGTGCCCTATAAGTCCTATAATTCAGGGCTAAATTTCAGGGAATATCCTCACAAAGTATGGCGCAAATATTGCACATTACCTCCAGCTTAAGGACCTGTAGCCATTGATCTTTGGTAACCAACCCTGGCAATGGAAAAGTATCCATTGAATTTAGGAAAATATGTCCAAACAACAATACATGTTGATTTAACCAGAGAAAATTATATAACGGTTTCAACAAACGCAACATCAGGATTCAAGTACAGCACGAAAATGACACCAAACTCTGATTGAAACAGCAAACCACACAGGTTTTACTATCCAAAACATCAGGTTTAACCAGCAAACAAAAAGGAATTCATCACCTTGAAATACGGTGCAATATTGTGGACATATGGGTGCCAAAAGTTGCTCAACATCCAGAATGCCCAACATCCCGATATGAGGACCCAAAATGATGATGCAACCAGATGGACGCAAACAACCAGAACCTTGGGATGCGACCACCTAAAGTGGGGGTTTATGACAACGAAACAAGGGGTGTAAACAACGTGGAGTGAACAAACAATTCATTGCCACAATTTGGATGCCAAAATTGCCTACCAAAACAAGCGCTGATCCGTCCACATTTGTTGCAACGAAAAATGAAAACGAAAATGTTTGATAGCCCTGCCCCAAGAACTGGTTGCAATCATCAGCTCAACCAGAAAGAGAGAAAAATACCATACCAAACTGCCCGACATTCCTCGTTACATTGGTTTGATGTGCCAACAACAAACGATTGCCAAAACTCATCAAGACTCAATAGTCTCACTGCAAGCATGGCCAATGAACTCAAATCCATGCTGCATGCGTCCCTGACTAGACACTGCGTTTCCGCGGATTTTATCCCCGCATTGCAATGCCATGATGGAGACAGGGCCCTCCGGGACGTACTCAAAGCAAACTCGTACCTTGCCCACTTGCCCGTGCTCTCTGGGGTATTGAAAGCTGCTTTCATAGCTTCAAGTTGTGGAAAATCAAAAAACCTACCGGAACACAATGAACTTCAGGAAATTATGTCGATGGAAGTACCCATGAATAAAATCGCGCCTTCTTGGTAATGTGGTTTTGACGGGTTGCGCAATGTAAACGATATATATATATGGCAAAAATTGCGGTCGCCAAAATCCAATGAAAATTGCCCCTATTGAAGAACCATTCGGGTGGCGCACCCCCTTGCTCAGGGTCACGGCACATGTTGTGCTACAAATCGGCGTGGGCCCAAACACAAATTTTTTACTTTGCTGAAACAAGATTCAATTGAACTTCAATTTGTTGCCGGAAAGCTCTCGCGATAAAGACCTGGATTGGCCTAATTTGGATGGTCTTTGATAGTTCCTACAGGGGCCAGCCCAAACAACTGCACGGGCCACGCGGCGCTCGCAGGCGACCAGTTGAACCAAACATGTCTTGTGGGTGAGCTGCATCAGCATCGAGAGTGTGCAGATATCGCGCCTGTCCTTCAAGCATCAACCATCGTCAGTTCAGATTGGCGCAGCCTTGCAGACTTCTAATGATTGCCTGCCACCCTTTGCGTTGCCCTTTGTTACCCTTGGCCCAGCCCTTTGCGTGGACCATTGCCCTTTCCATCACCCCTTGCATGGCCCATTTTCAATCGAATCCCTCGCACGCCCTATTAACATTCTAGTTCCGACACACCCAGCCCCCTGCACAAGAGAAGACGAAACCACTACGGGTCCTTTCAAAGCCCGGCAGCGCACGCGCGCTGCTACCTCCAAACCCAAAGCCAGGACAGTGAACCGCATTGCCGCGCTGCGCTGCACATGTTTCTTGCCTTACTGCCCTCAAGGTTGACGGCGACATCATGTCTGGAAAGTGTGGGACGATTGTCGTGAAGTCGTTCAAAAATAACAGGCGGAAGTATACCCAATAGATATTGTCATTAAAAAGTGTGCTGTTGGGCCACGAAACGTTTGTCAAGGTTGGGAGAGCCATGTTGATGCTCAGCATGTATTTAAAGCAGCTTAAGAATCAAACAAGTAACAAATGGGAACAAGTACATATACCCTCGTGGAAACAAACATTGTAACATACTGGCGAAAACTTTAGTAGGTCTGGAGCACATTCCTTTTTTCAAACAGCTGACATCGAGAGACCCCAAGCTGGACATTTGGACATTTATTTACACACCCCTGTTCCCCATTGGCCAGCAGTCATAGGAATTTTACATGTTCTTTCCCTGATTTGGCGGGACTGTTTCGGCATCTGAATGCCATAGTACTGTCACATAGTATTGTTGTCATTTCATATCTACTGTCTCCTATCTTATCTGGCTATCTGATATATGATATATATATATATATATGCGACTGTGATTGGGGGTCATCATCAAGTTTCTATGGTTGAACATAACAAGATAGTTAGCTAGTTCAAACCAGCAACCAGTTTTGGCTTGATACTGTTATATGTCATCCCAGCAGTTGCCGGTGATTTTTAGGCCCACTTCAAGCATGGATAAATGTTCTTCTGAGTTCTTCATGCTGTATTGCACGAAACCTTGTGAATTTCCCCACAGTAGATACAGTAGGGTCCCCATCTATGTGGCCGTTGGTTCGCATTTTAACTAGATGAATTATGATTATGGTGGATATGACATGATATGACCATCGCGGCATCACCTTGTGTGCTCCGTGTTTCCCAGTTTCCCAGTTTCCACATTCATGTCTGCATTACACCCACCATGTCTGCGTTCCGGTGTACCGGTGCATTTCTTGGTGAATGTCCCGTCTTGGATGGCCGCCTTTCTTGCGGCAAGATGGTCGAAGATGGTGCTCAGAAATGCTAAGACTGTCTGAAATCAAGTAGATGAGCTAGGGTTTGTGGCAGATTCAGACAGATCTATACTTATTTGTGTTTATAAAAATTTATAAACCAACTTATGACCTGAGGCACCACCGTAAGCGCGATTACTGCCACATTCACGATATTCCCATCGGTCCCCGGTATCAGTTAGAGTCCGCAAGTTACCCGATGTTCTTGTTATTTTCCGGATGTTTCTCTGTGTTCCCGTATCTGGTTGTTAGATATCGATTTTGGAGGAAACATGTTTCTCTTTTGATCTCTGGTGGTAAGAATCCCCATGTTATCTGAAATCTGAATCTGTACTTTGGTTGGTTCATATCCTCCCTTTGCTTTGCAAAAGCCTGATTCTCAGTGGTTCCCCTCCACATTTCTTGCTTAGAATTTCCAAAGATGGAAAAAAAGGTCTGTATCCGAAATGGAAAAGCATCTCTTGGCACCCCACATTTCATTTTGGATTTTGTTGAAAGGAAGAATTAGAGAACCATTGCATGTATTCCACATGATATACGGGATTCCGATTTCCATTTTCGACCAAATTTGGGAAATATGAAAGCCTCAGGGGCTGTAACGTCCCCACTCTCACAACTATGTGCGATGCCCCATGTGTTGTCGGAACCAACAAAAACTGGGAGTCTCTACAAGTTATATACAAATCATGCCACTATTTGATCTGTATATATATATAGCTGTTTATTTATTTCATGTACATATGCATATAGATATATATATAGAGTTATTTGTTTATTGATTTGTGTTATTTATTTATCTACATATTTAGAAAGAGAGAGAAAGGACTGCTACATGTAAAATATTGTAGAATATGTATTTACATCAAAGTATAAATGAAAGTAATTGTGTTTATTGTAATGTATGTGTATACATACTTATACAAGTTATAATATGTAGACGAATAATCTATAATACATATGTTACAATGTGATATGCATTTATGCTATGGCTGTGGGTCAAGCAAGTCGCCCAAAAATGGTAAGATCAGGTGAAGGGATTAGAAACCCCGAGCACACATCGTTCACGCACAAAGAAGTTGTGTTCGGTTTCGCCTTAAATTGCCAAACATTAAAAACGTTGGAACAATTTGCGAATATATGAATGTATACTGGGAATATGTTTTTGAGTTTTCCCCAATAAATTTCACAATTTTGGTGGATTACAATATTATAATCACGTGAATCAATTGGGAAATACAACAATCATCCGCAGCATTGCATGGCCAATCTTAGATACCCTGCATTTGTTTTTCTTGCTCATTACAATGTCACTATGCATTTTTGATAAGGACAACGGTCAACATATGAAGCAAGCCCATCAAGTTTGTTTATACAACATGAATCAGGCTTCAAATCCAGCTTCGAATAGGAACATCCACTTGGTTTACTTTCTTGGGGGCTCCCTTGGGGTTCTTCCCCACCTGCCAGGCGAGGGTCTCCAGATTTTAACAAAAGTGCACCTTTCCTCCTTCCTGCCTTCTTGCCTTCCTGCCTTCCTTTCTTCCTGCCTTCCTTCATCCGAGCCACGTATGCAGTGGGCCACGCCTGGTATCGCGAGCTCGGATGTAGCAGGCCACGGATGGACGTGAACACATGCCAGATAGAATGCCAGAAAGAATATCGGAAGGAACGCAAGAATAGATGAAGATAGAATGTCAGAAAGAATGCCTGACAAGATGCCAGATAGAATCGCGGAACATATGCCAGAAATTTTGTCAGAGTAGATGCCAGATAGAATGCCAGAAACAACAACTTTCAGATATACTGTCAGAACATATGTCAGATAGAATGCCAGAAAGAAAACCGGAAAGAACGTAAGAATAGACGCCAGATAGAATGCCAGAAAGAATGCCAGATAGAATGCCAGAACATATGTCAGACAGAATGCCGGAAAGAATGTCGGAAAGAATGTAAGAATAGATGCCAGATAGAAAGGTCAGAAAGAATGCCTGAAAAGATGCCAGAACATATGCCAGAAATTATGTCAGAATAGATGCCAGATAGAATGCCAGAAACAAAGACGTTCAGATATAATGTCAGAACATATGTCAGACAGAATGCCGGAAAGAATGTCGGAAAGAACGTAAGAGTAGATTAGATGCCAGATAGAATGTCAGAAAGAATGTCTGAAAAGATCCCAAATAGAATGCAAGAAACAAAGATTTTCAAATATAATGTCAGAACATATGCCAAAAAAAAATCGCAAAGAACGCAAGAATAGATGCCAAATAGAATGCCAGAGAGAATGCCTGAAAAGATGCCAGAACATATGCCAGAAATTATGTCAGAGTAGGTTCCAGATAGAATGCCAGAAACACAGACTTTCAGATATAATGTCAGAACATTTGTCAGATAGAATGCCAAACAGAATATCGAAAAGAACGTAAGAATAGATGCCAGAAAGAATGCCAGATAGAGTGCCAGAACATATGCCAGAAATTATGCCAGATAGAATGCCAGAAACAAAGACTTTCAGATATAATGTCAGAACATATGTCAGACAGAATGCCAGAAAGAATATCGGAAAGAACGTAAGAATAGATGCCAGATAGAAGGTCAGAAAGAATGCCTGAAAAGATGCCAGAACATATGCCAGAAATTATGTCAGAATAGGTTCCAGATAGAATGCCAGAAACAAAGACTTTCAGATATAATGTCAGAAAATGTGTCAGATAGAATGATAGAATGCCAGAAAGAATATCGGAAAGAACGTAAGAATAGATGCCAGATAGAATGTCAGAAAGAATGCCTGAAAAGATGCCAGATAGAATGCCAGAACATTTGCCAGAAATTATTTCAGAATAGATGCCAGATAGAATGCCAGAAATAATGTCAGATAGAATGTCAGAACATGTTTGCCATATATTTCCATATAATATATACTTCCAGATTAACAGAAACTGTGTCAGAATAGTGACGTGGCGGGGGGCATATTGCCGCCTTAAATTCATCCAAAGCATATTGTATTCCTGCTATATCTTTAGACATCCCTCTAAAGTTGTTGGTTAAACCCGGTTAAATCCCTAAAAGATTGTTGGCTAACCATGGCTAACCTTATTCATAGATTATGTGTTCGATGATCATGATTGCTAGTTAGTTGTTTTATTATTATCATAACTATGATGAGTAAAGATTATAGTGTGATATATTGTGATCATCATGAACATTCTTACCCACTAAAGTTAAAAACCATCTTGTCATCTTAATACACAACTTACTGGTGCTTGGTAGGGAATGAGGGAATGATCCACAACAACTATTAATAATCATCCCATTCCCCCATTCCCATCCATTCCCTACTAAGCACCAGTAAGAAAATATTGATATTTAAATACTTGCTTAAATGGAGGTTTCCTAAAAGGGGGGTAGCCCCAGTTCTCATCCAAATTCATAGGCTTTTTCCATGAAAGCATCCGACCCTCAGCTGGTCAGAAAATGATTTAGGAATGGTGGCTAAACTCCGCATCGAACTGTTACTGAAAAAAGGAGGTTTTTGTTCCCATTCTTCTTGGGCAAATCTGGCAAATATCGAACTGTTTGTTGGTGGTTTCGACCCCTCTGCAAAATATGAGTCAGTTGGGATGAGTATTCCCAATATATGAAAAAAAAAATGTTCCAAACCACCAACCAGGAACTGTTTGTTGGTGAAGACCTAAGTTCAATTTGTTCCATATTTTGGATGGTTCATAACTCAGTTGCCTCAAACTCCCCAGATGCGGCAAGGGTAAGTTGGCTAGATGAAATGATAGAATCACCATTACCCCCTTGTTGCATTCCTTTACCTCCAATAGTTTGGAGCAGCCCTTGACATTCCTTTCTTCATGTCATGACTAGCCAAAGCCAGACAAGTGGTTAGAGTCATTCTTATGGCCAGTCTTAATGTTGAACCATAAACTTTTGTCCTGAAAAAAATATCCAATCGCAATGTTTGGCCAACTCATTTCCAATAGGCCAATGTAAAGAATTCTAGGCTTTGCTGAAGATGGCCGCAAAAAATGAAAAACAAGAGACCTATAGATGGTTCCCCCAATGGTGGATTTACCATAGAAACACATCATTGACACAGCAAATTCAGGCATTTTTTTTACAGTATCGAATATGATATCCAGGTTGATAGCATCTCATGTACTATTCTGTAACCCATGAAAAAATCATGAGTTAACACTACCTCAAATGATTGCCCTTCAGCAAGTCGAAAGGTAGTCTGCTCATGTCATGATGGGCCACCAGTGACAACCCTGCACGGTGATGCCCCATAGTTGGCCAACTTGCTTTATGATTTGATTAGTTTTATTCTTGGGTATGAGATGTGTATACATTGTATAGGTGTGTATATATATATACACGTACAAATCTATATATACATATCATATATCTACATATAGTAAGATGATGTTAGATGGCTTCATAAACCAACTCAATTACGGCTGGAGGCATCACTTTGTCTGGTCTAGGAGCCACTGGCTTGAAGGAAGTATCACTCAGGATCTACTACAGTAGGGGGTCTGCCCTAAGAATCCAACACAACCAGCCCCACAAAAATGCGTACTCCCCCAGCAATTTAACGTAATAACACCAATAATTTCCCGGAACATTGTTCTTTTAGGCCAGCTTCCCATTTAAAATGAGTTACCCTCCATTTTTTAACAGTTTGCTTTGCATTTAATTCAGTTCAATGATTTAAGTATCAAACACGGTGATTTCTATAGAACGCCGATTTAGAGCCTCGAAGATTTCGTGATTTTGTTGGGCTTCCATGTTCTCGGCTAAGCCTTGGATGTTTGAGATTAGTACCCTCTGGTTATGTCAAAATAGCTATTGAAAATGGCCATTTATAGTGGAATTTCCCATTAAAAATGGTGATTTTCCATAGCTACGTTAAATTACCAGAGGGTAGTTCCCATTCAATCTGACTTCAGGTATGAATTCTTGACCACTAGGTCAGCGGCGAGACTAAGCTACTGCATGTTTCTTGCGTCAGTAGAGATATATGTTCCATGATCAAGCTACATATGACATAAGATTCGTGGGCTATGGTCATACAGTGCAATGGGAATCAACTCATTTCTGGGGTATACAAATCCCCATGAAAATGGATTGATCTGGCTACATTTACAGGTTGGTGGTTTTAACCATCGTGAAAAATGATGGAGTTCGTCAATGGGAAGGATGATATGATTATCCCATATATGAAATGGAAAATAATCTAGTCATGTTTGAAACCACCAACCAGTGATTATTAACCATGATTAACCATCATTAGCCATATTTTAACCATCATTGCACCATACATCACAGCCATGTTTGAAACCTCCAACCAGATTATCATCCCATTATTAACCACTATTAAGCCACTATTAACCCACTATTAACCATCATTAACCATATAATAACCACCAGCCATCATTTACCATCATTACCAGTTATGTTACCCGCAGCTGTTATCACGCGGCGTTCCGGGATGATGCCACGCGGCCAGTACAAAAAACACCTGAAGGTTGATCCCAGAAAACTCTGCATTCTGGGTCGATGATTTTCGAGGATTTGCCAAACAACCCAATACACAATACATATACATATATATATATATAATATTCATACATACATATGATGATATTATATATAGAGATACATATATAGATATATAGTATTCAGGGCACATACTCATCATTTAGTAAGACAAAACTGCAGTTACATTGAAGATCAACCTCCTTAGCAGCTGTGAGGCGCACATCACCAACCTCTGGCGCATTGCGCATGGGATGGTAAAACCTCGGCGGCCACATATGAAATGTGTGAAGTTAATGTTGACTTATTATTTTCACATATATGATATATAGATATATGAATTATTGACTTCACTATAGTTATATATCATATATGACTAATTAATATAGTTAATATGATTATTAATATGTATATAGTATATATGTATATATGCATAGGTTTCCATATTTACTATATTTAATCTATGAACATCTATGAAAATATATCACATTCCCATATTCATGATAATTATTGGTCAATGGGGGCTTAATCAACAAATATGGGGAATATAGCAATATATAATATAGAGCAAAAGAACCAATATATGTTTTAAAAAATACTCAGCCAATCTGGATATACGACGATACTCCAATACCCTAATATTGGACACACACACCCAGAAACCATGGCTTAATCAGGGATTTACACATAACACTGGGCCCATACAATGGGAGTGTTTAATAATGTATGGATGGGGGATGGGGTCATCATGATAATTCAAAATGCTGAATTAAGAAAAATTAAAGCGTCAGAAAGATTTCTCAGAAGCACGATCTCTGACTTGACATACTTGACACGGATAATGACATGAAAAAAATATAAATACATTATATATATATATATGTATATAGCATCAGTATAAAGAATAGAAGATAACCTATTCAATACCCTCATGAAATGAAGAATACAAAGCAAATACCCTCTGGTAATTTAACATAGCCATTGAAAATGGCTCAGAGAAACAATTAATCTACCTATTCCAAATGGTGATTTTCCAGTTCGCAAACTGTAAACGTTTACCAGAGCGTATATCCCATTATCATCCCATGATTCACCAATGTTAAGCCATTGTTAAACCATTCAATCACCATTAAATCCACCAGATAAGGGCGGCACATGGGAGGTGAGTGGCAAATAATGCTCCACAATCATCTTCGCTTTCTCAATGCCAGCCAGGTTCAATGGAACGTGCTCTTCCGATGGCAGCGTAATCTCCACGTTTTCCCTTTGGAAGGCATTGCAGCTGTTTGCTGCCACTGTGCCCAACAACTTCTGCATTGACAAGGGTCACTAGGGCATGCCCCTCTGCTGCATCGGCTGCGGTCAACTTTTCCACGTGTTGTTTTGCAGGTTTAATGGAACCTAAACATCCCAGGGCGGCCCAGGCGGCCCGAGTCCGGATCTCCATGGCGAAAACGTCATACGCCGTAGGCCGTGGCAAGATGAGATTTATCAGTTGGCTGTATAAAAACAAACGTTTGTTTCCAGCTTATGTCATCTTGACAACGTTTTTGGTGATGGAGATATGAAAAAAACGTTTTGATATATCAGTATGATATGTGAACGTTTTTATAGGACATCACCAAAACGTTCCTCCATTTATCCAACGAAATTAAAAAAGATACCCTCTGGTAAACGTTTACATATCGAAAATCACTATGCTATTAATGGGAAAAATCAACTATTTCGACTGGGCCATGTTCTATAGCTATGTTAGAAATTACCATGTCGGGTATATGAATGATACAACATGATACAACCATAGGAAGTAGGTGCTTCAACCATGTGATGAAACTCAATTCCTCCAGTTTTTCAACAACGTGATACGCAGTCATCCCCAAGAGAACCGGTTGAAACCCCACCCATTCACTGCATTCACCACTGTCAAATTTGCATCCCAAAGTGATTCACCAAGCCTTTCCAAAAAAAAAATTACCATCTGGCTATGACTAACATAGCCATGGAAAATCACCATGCTTTTAATAGGTAAACCCAGGTAAACCATCTATTTCTATGGGCCATTTTCCATGGCTATGTTAAATAACCAGAGGGTAAGGGTTGCCTGTAGATGGTTTACCAAGTTTCGAATGTGGTATTTGAATGTGGAATTTGCCGAAAACCATCCTTTTTTCTTTCTCACGATGCGTAAAACATCGTAAAACCAAGTTCCTTTTCTCACTAGTCTTCTCAAGATGCCCTGGATTTGCTTAGACCCTGATAACACATATTCCCTATGAGTTCCTTCTGTCGGATTAAATCTGGCAAGAGACCATTGTCCGCTCGACTTCTCAAAGGTGTAGGAATCAAATTTCCTCAGCGGTGGATGGGTGGCACCCAACACCAACATGTTGCTTGTTTCAACCCTAAAATATAGAGATCTGCAGAATCTATATCACAGTAATTTCCACGAAGTAAGAGTTCAATCTAAAATCAAGATTTCAAACATGTTCAAACTGCAGAATCGAAGCCTAGTTCATTGCAATTTTGAAATCCAAATGGGTACATCAAGTCAAAATTCAAAACAGATTCATACAAATTCAGCCTTCATTTCCCGAAGAGCATTACATGAATTCCAGCAGTCCGGGCCATCGCATGGATCCTAACATCGGACATTTGGTTCTAGGGAAAGGGCGATTACTCAGAGGTCAGCATTGCGATTCCAGAGGTTTGGCAAATTCTGCGTACCCTCTGGTAACATATCTATGGAAAATCACCATGTTAATGGGTAAATCAACTATTTCTATGGGCAATGTTCAATAGCTATGTAAGAAATTACCAGAGGGTACCCTCTGGTAAACCAACTAACATAGCTATTGAAAATGGCCATTTATAGCTGATTTACCCATGAAAAATGGTGATTTTCCATAGATATGTTAGTTTACCAGAGGGTAACCTCCAGCCCTCAAGATTAACGCTTCACCCCCAAGTATGAACCAAATCAGCAGCCAATGCTTTCCCTTCTTTTGGTTAGTCCAATAGGCATGTGCAATTCGGGGGTTATCTTTAAAATCCGATAATCCGTGATATGTATATTAGTATAATAAATAGAAATAGATAAATAATAAATAAATAAAGATATATATATATATATCGTAGAACAAATATTACATATAAAAGCGGTGTAATCCACCATAAATACCATAATCATCCACCAACCAGCACCGCTTTTCGTGACACCGCTCCGCCATCCAAGGCACACAGGTGCCTTGATCAGGTCAAACGCATCCGTCCACTGTGAGAGCTGATTTACCAGGTCCGTCGGCATGTAATAACTCTCCTCGGCGTAACATGACACGGTAATGTGAAGCGTAAAGGCAGGCAACACGGTGAAGGTTGTTGAACAAAGGATGGGGTTTATGAAAGGCAATATCTATCCGAAAGTGTACAATAAAAACAAATCCGAAAATTACATGGAAGAAACACACAAGAATGCAACATATACAGCAAATGTTACATACAGTAATATGTATATATATATGTATATATACCAGAGAAATATCTGAAATTATACGTTTGTTCAGAAGACATATTGTTCATCTCTGTTTTCTTGACTAGTATCACAAATTGTGTTTGTTGGCGTCTCAATGTTGTTTCAAATCTTCCAATTTTGCTTGGGCCACATATCGGCGGTGGCTCATCTATATGGCGCAGATTAAAGCCACCAGGCCAACCAATGCACTTCATGGGTTTTATGTGCCAAGTAGTCTTGAAATCATTGCACGCGATTCCAGCCAAAACGTCATCTACCAACAGATGTTGGACATGGAATGTTCCCAACACTTGACAGCACATAGCCATTCGTTGACCCAACGCCCTGCAAAAACGATATGTTTAGCTAGGTAGTTTCAATATGAATGTGCATGTATAATTGAATATACATATACACATATATACATACATATACATATATATATATATATACACATATATATAAATATACATATATATATATATATTATCCCTCAGAAAAAAAACTGAACAATAAACCATAGCATAATGTCAACCTCATAAACCCTGACAATTCTGTTTTGGGGGTTATTCCAATGTTACCTCCCAATTAATGTTGATACATTACTCTTAAATTGGCATCCCACCCAAATCATAAGTAACTAACGCAGCCTTCACCAATCAGATTACCTGTAAACAAACATCAATGTGGAAAACAAACCATTGGTTCATCATTTTTCCCAGGAAAACCAGGAAAATATTCCACATCTTTTTGTATGTTTACCCCAGGCCCATGATAGCTGGAACCACTCAGAAATCATCGAAATCATCGAAATCATCGCTACTGCAGAGTGTCGCCATAGCGCACTGTCTCATTGGCCAGCGATTGCTCACCTGCCTCGCTGTTACAAGGTGGGCAGTCGATAGCAAAGTTGGTTGAAATCACTAGGTTAACAACATGGTTTATGGATGTTTATGGTTCATCAACGGAAAAATCACAAGATTTCACTGACCTGAAATAAGATACCCTCTGGTAAACGTTTACAAAACTATGGAAAATCACCATTTTTAAAGGGACAACTCACTATAAATTGCCATTTTCAATAACTATGTTAGTTACCAGAGGGTAAGCAAAGCTCTCAAATGGGATAGTTACCCCTTAGAATTCCCATCGTTTCAGTGACGTCACAGGGAGGTGATCGAATAAATTCAGGCGAAGAGGGTGAACACCATGTTGTAACTGCTTAGCCAACCATAGCTGGTTGGTGGTTGACCTACCCCTCTGAAAAATATGAGTTCGTCAGTTGGGATGATGAAATTCCCAATATGTGGAAAAATAAAGTTCATGTTCCAAACCAACAACCAGAACGGAAAGGCTGTGAGCGGTGAATTTCAAGCTGTTGGGGTAGACATTCAATGAAGAAATCCGCATACACACAAGAATTCCGTCCATATGGAGGGTCAAACAGTCCGTTCTGACTGTCGGCTACCACACGTCTCTTCACAAAATCATGTGTTTGGCACTGCAACACTATGTTCTGTCTCACTTCCACTTAAGATTAATCCTGATTAATCATGATTAATCCAAAAAAACAAAAAAAACATGTTTCCACAACTACTCTGACATCTGGACTAGTTACCATTTTTTTGTGTTCTCGAGGTTTTGGTCTGATCCTGATTAATCTGGATTAATCCTGATTAATTAATCCAGATCAGAACCTTCTACTTCATGACTCCGGCACTTAGTTCCGGCCTTCTTTTCCACAAATTGGGATAAAATCAGAGAGCAATTAATTTTGTATTTCATCTAGCTTTCTGAAGGGTTTGGCACTTTTCAAAAAATGCCGCAACAATTGAAACAAAATAAAGCAACAAAGTGCACTTAGGATATGGGTTCAGCATTTGTTTGCAACAATCACCCAACATCTATTAATCCAAGTCGTATTAAAGAAAAAAAAAACGTGATATCCCATAAAGAGAGTGCGGCCTGACTTTGTGCATTCCCTTTGAAGTACTGCAATTTCTGTTTAAAAAGAGTGCAGTAATATTCTGAAAAAAGACCTTCAAGACATACAGGATTGCATAGAAAGCATGGAGCCTTCTACTGACAGATTCCAGCACCATTTCAAATTCAGTTTCATTTATATATGCGGTGATCTGTTCCAGTGATCATGGCATTCTTTAAAGAGAACTTGTCTTAACTATCTGGAATATGCCCCTTCAAGAAAGTGCATCATCTCTTTGAAAAAGGTGCAATATTCCCTCAAACATTAAACCCTCATTTCAAAACTTCAAGATGGGGGTCTTTTGTGTATAGTGGTCCTTTCATCAAGGGTCCCTTTATCAAAAGAATATTATATCTCTTGAAGAATGTGTAAAACATCCTTTTTTTTCTGAATTCGCGTGGATTGAAAATCGGCCCAACAACACAAAAACAATTGATTTTTCATTTTGTGTTTGTCCAAACGGCGGTGTTGAGAGATGTCGACATGCAGACAGGTCTTATTCTTCCTGCCATTGAACCGCTGTTTGGCCAAAATATCTCTCGAAAACAATCGAGGATCCTGAGTCTTCCTTCCGAAGATTGGTATCCTTCTGCTTCCCACGAGCTTTTCTTTCCTTTGTTCCTCATACATCGAAAAACAACAGGAACTTCCTCAGGAATCTCATCGACATCGGACAATGGAGGAAGACAACAAATGGTCCGATGTCCGTCATAGAGAAACGACTCAGACTTCAGCTGAACCATGATTCCAGTGTGCTCATGGTCAATGGATTGGTTTAAGGGAAAATTTACAGGAAAACCCCATATTTCATGGGAAAATCTATGGTTTCCTGTAGATTTTCCCTTAAACCAATCCATTAACATGGGATTCCAGGACCTCCTGTCCGAAAGATATGATCGAGCGCTCCAGTCTTCGTACGGAATGCGAAGCATGGCTTCAAGCGCTGTGAACTCGAAGTGTTGATTCTCAAACGAAATCGGTTGCGAGTAAATTCCATTGGGTCAATTTGATACTGGTGATTAGAATGTTATGAGAATCCCATGAAATAGTCCCATCAAATTGACCTATAAAGCCACCCCATAACAACCCCCCTGAAGTCAATGATATCCCCCTTAAGTCATGATTACTGTACAAAGCCCAATCATGTTCCTCAAATCAATGTGCATCACAAAAAATGGCAATCCCGGAATAACTGATTCAATTGATTCTTAAGATGGTAAAATCTTCCAAATTTGATGTGTCAACTCCCTGTGTCCTTGGCAATCAAAGGCAAGTTCAATTGGGAAAACCATGCTTCCGATACTTCCCATCCTTTTGGAAATGGCTTATAACCCACATAGATTATAACTGGGGGCATACCCAGTATGCCTGAGAGAACCACTTATGATTCCAGGCACGCACATCCAAGTAGAACAAATATAGGGGATCAAAACCTATCATGTCCATTTTTAGATATGTATATCTGGTAATGATAGTTGATTTACCTATTAAAAATGGTGATTTTCCATAGTTATGTTAGTTTACCACAGGGTATATAACTATAGCTCCTAGACTAACTATCTGGTTGGTGGTTGAGCCACCCCTCTGAAAAATAATGCAGTTCGTCAGTTGGGATGATGACATTACTGAATGGAAAGTCATCAAATTCCATGGTTCCAAACCACCAATCAGATATATATATATTATATTATATATATCATATATCATATATATATATATATTATACATATATACATATATATATTTAGGGGAATTCACATCTATTTTACGGTACCCAGGGTACACCAGGCTTGGAAAACTCGCCTTGAGACCCGGGATGCAAATGTTGTTTCGATGTCCCGACTGCTTGAAATGCGCTGAATCCTGGCTTTGGCACCCCAGGTGGGTGAGAAAAATCACCACCAAACAATGGTGAACACCAAATGGGTGATTTTTGGTACCCTAAAATAGCTGGTTAATGGATGGTTCAGGGTTCAAGATTGACCTAGCAATAGTGAATTGGAGCAAACTTGGGAACTCAAGAAGATAACGTCTGAAAATGTGGTATTTAACCTACAAATATGGAGAGCATCAAACATGTGGAAATAATAAGACCATGTATCAGTGGAGGTTGTTGGATAATACAATAATGTTATAATAACAACTACCCTCTGGTAATTTAACATAGCTATGGAAAATCACAATTTTTCATGGGAAAATCCAGTATAAATGGCCATTTTCAATAGCTATGTTAAATTACCAGAGGGTATCATTGGACCAATAGTTAGAGCTTATTGGGTTTATAAACAATCTATAATTGGAGAATCATATTTCATCATATTTCCGGGCGGTTGGTCAAGTCTGAATGAAATTCACGGCTGAAACCTGCTGAATTTCTGAATGCTTTAATTTATTGTTCATGTTCCGGTCTCAGTTTTCCAACATACCCTCTGGTAAACGTTTACATAGATATGGAAAACCACCATTTTTTATGGGTAAATCATCTATGAATGGTTGGTTTTCCATAGTTATGTTAGTTTACTGGAGAGTAATCGATGATGATCCTTCACAATTTTAATTTAATGGTAGAAGCCTCTAATAGGGGCAACGACATACACTGCCGTACACCAACTGGAACCTCGGGACAATAAAACCCTGGCTAACTGCCGATAGCTTTTACTATTGAACAATTGTCTATGCTTCTTTGTAATACAAGATAACTTCAAGATAAGCCGCATAATAAGCCTAGATTTCAGAATGGTCAAATAAATCAACTTCCACTTGCCACCACTTAGTAACTATCCAGTCCCAGATAAACGTCATAAACGTCGCCATGCGGCCCTCCCTACAATCGTTTCTGAATGCTGCACTCACCCTTTCCAATGGCCATACCCGAATAAGCATCCCATTGTTAACGCACCGTGTATTTATTTCATATCCCCTGGGCTCACTCCAAGGTTCGATCTGGAATTTGGACCACTTCTTGGAATACGAATATTGCGTGGTTGTAGTCTCGCCGCCACCTGACACGGTCTGGCCCAAGGGGTTAGTTTAATTCGTTCCCAAATTTAGATAGAGTCACGATGAGCAAAATCTGTGGGCTCAGATTATGAACCCAAAAACATCCAAACCTGTTGGTCAGCAGGCGTACACGTGCAGCTCGTATGCATGTCTACTTCAGGAAACGCTTAAAGTTAACGCTCCATCATTGGATCCACATGGGATGTGTCTTAACATTGTCTGGTTGGTGGTTTTAACCATCTTGAAAAATATGAAAGTAAATGGGAAGGATTATCCCATATATTATGGAAAATAAGAAATGTTTGAAACCACCAACCAGTTATGTGACCACGTTTGAGGGGATAAATCTCAATTTACCGCAAGAACCTGATCTGGCAGCGAAATGACGCAAAATGCCTGTGACAAAGTTCTCAGCAGTCAGTTTGTTTGGGCTCCGGCAATCGTATGAGCACTTGGTCATGAGATGCCAAGAGCGCGCACTAAATCGGTTTGTTTGACCACCCAAATCAATACCCCATAGAAGGAAAAACGTAACAGGTGTTTTCACATATTATACATACACAATTTGTATTGTATTATACTATATTGTGCTATATCACATTATATTGTGTGTTATAGTACAGAAAATGACTATCATATGACAATATACTGTATTATATTACATTATATTGTATCATGGTGATTTATCTTATCTTATGTTAAGTCATCGTGGTTTATCTTATATTCCATTCTGTCATGTTGTATCGTATACTTATAGTTTTTCAACGTATTTGTTTGCGATTATTCATTCAAACTGTACTAGCCTATTCTATATTGAAAACATCACAGCATTGAATGATACGATATATAGAATCTGTCTGTATATATATAATATATATATATATTTACACCCATATATATATAGCAAACGATAGTATATAAATACTTGATTATTAAGTTAAATTACTATTTTATCATTTTGAACTATACCTTACGTATACATATGAATGTAAATATAAATATAATTAAAAATATAAATATACATATACAAATACAAATACATAATTACGTATACAAAATTACATATACATATACATATACATATACATATACATATATATATACATACATATATATATATATATATATATATCATATACATAGACATAGACATAGAAATATACATATACATTTACATGCTACGTTATAACGCATTGAATGTTTATATCTCAATGTGAAGCAAAATATACACGTACTACTACTATATATAACCGAATTGTCTTTTTTCTGTGTCTTAGACTTACTGTAGGTATACGTATGCATATCCCGATGTCTTACAAGCCATTTCCTAAAATATTGCCACCCCTAACCAGCGGTTTTCCCATTGATAATATTTGATAATAACATATAATATCCGACCCAATTTCGGAAACCTCCATATAATTAAAAACTATACATATAATATATTATAAATTATAACATTACTCTATCTCATGAAAAATTGTATTTTTAGTTGAACACATCTTATATGCTGTGGGTATATAAAACAATAAACCATCCATTTGAGAATGGTGTAAACCACCTAAAAAAAGGGTGATGACTGGGGGATGGTGCAAATTGCATTGTTTCACCCACATGAAAATGTAGTGCTCTTTGTATCCCCATGTCGTACAACCAGAACATCATACATATACATATCATATATATATACATATCATACCCAACATCTCCGCCACGGCGCCTAAGTTATCCTTGCTCTTCTTTTCCGACTTCTTCTCCTCCCATTGGTAGACCTCCACCGTGGAGCGCAACCTGCTGCGTTGAAACGATCCGACGAGGGAAGAAGGAAAAGACGACTGGGGCTGGGTTTCATGGAAAATTGCTGAGGGTTAATATATATATATATATTATATATATATATGAATATCATCATGAATATATATATATATGAATATGTATATATATATTGCGAATCGGCGATTGTATGTCCGATTATGTCCTGATACTTGGGGTTGAAGTAAAAAGCTTCGGTGACGGCTTCACAAGGATCGCGGCTTCTGCATGGCAGATCTTTGTTCTGGAGCTGC
>Ga0126342_10007586_pt1 | contig 19404 bp, 25 predicted proteins | sample Cyp1metagenome_FD_92528 | JGI IMG/M metagenome (GOLD analysis project Ga0126342, IMG submission 92528) | Coral microbial communities from Lord Howe Island, Old Settlement Bay, Australia - Cyphastrea 1 metagenome | ecosystem: Host-associated > Invertebrates > Cnidaria > Coral ... | reverse complement strand
GGCTCATATTGATTTGTGATTTTTTGCTCGTGAAAAGGCCGTTGTACTCAAACATGTTTTAAACAATGACAAATTGAGTACGGTCGCCGCTGTGAATGAATCACAGAATTCAGAAATCGAAATAGTCTCATGGCAGGTACGTCTGACTGATCAGGTCAGATATCACCAGCACTCATCCAGTGTCTTCGTTGGTGCAAGACTGAATGGGCTGCTTGCACCCCCTGCCTTAAAACTGAAATACTGAAAAACTGAAAAATCGCAAATCCCTTGGAAACAGGGGTTGACCCCACACACACACACACACACCCACACACACCCACACACACACACACACGAACTCACCCACCCTCACCCCTCCATCACCCCTCCATCACCCCTCATACTTCCTCTTCCCCTCTTGCTTTTCTTTGCTCAGTCTAAGTCTAGAGAAGTTGGTAAAATGTGGGGTTATCCGGTCCTATAATTATATCGGGTTGGGCTGCCCTATATTCTCCGCTTTGACATGTCCAGCGGCTAGAACCTTGCCAGCGGTTGAGGAGCCCTCGACGGGGCCAAAGACTCATTAGCTCACGTTTCGACCCAGGCAAAGCGCGCTATACGCCTGTGGGGCCAAGGCGAGGTTCTCAGCAGACGATTCTCCCGAGGTCTTGTGTGAAAGTTTCACGTGAATAAACATTTACTTTAGGCGCATCAACTCTGAGGTTGACGCGCAGCTTGATGTTATATGCGCATTCAACATCATAAAACCCGATAAACCCAATTCTGAGCTTCTCCTGGTTTCAGGTCTGGAACTGGCGGGCGAGGCGCGGTGGTTCAATTGCGGTGCGTGTGGGAGGCTGCGAGCTAGAGATGGTCGTCGACCCAAGACTGACTTGCGAAAAGTTGCAAATGTCAACAAGCCACCGTAAGACTGTAATTTGCTTTCCGGTTTCAACGCTTGTGTTTTTTAGAGAACGAGACTGTTGGCGCTGTTGACGCCAATTTGCCAGATATTTTGAATTCATCAACCAAACACGTACTTTTGTTTGCTCAATGTGCCAGAAACGGTTCATAGACGCGATGATACCTTCGATGTACCTACTCATTCTAAGGAACTGTTTGTAAACCGGCTGTTTTGCAAGTGGAATGGACTGTCTTAAGGAACGCTGCCGCCAAAAGGAGTTCGGTAGCAAGTCGATATGAACGTCCACAGCTCAAGTTAGTCTATCATCTTCGCGGCATCGAGCTACCTAGGCTTCCTACCAAAAGGGCGCTACCCACTTCCTTGTTAGGTAGCTTGTTGAAACGAAAGCCCCTTTCAGCAGCTTTGAAACTGCCATTTGTGCAGATGCAGTCCCAAACAAACATTTCGATGGCTTAGTTCTTGCGTGCTTTAATTCATTCAGCCGCGTCATTGCCAGGAGTTTCGGGTGCGCGTAGCCAAGTCTACCCGTAGCCAGAAGGGTCCAGGCACAGCTCATGTTTTGATTTCAACATGGGGACGCCCTTTTGTCAGACAGATCCGAGGGTCCGAGGGGGATATTTGTTTAATTGTGTTTGTCCGGTTTTTGTTTTGGCGTTACCCACACTTGTATATTTGAAGCCCGGAAGCGTGCACAAGCAATTTGCAATGAGAAAGTTATCTTCCAAGCCCTTCGGTGTGCTGCTATGTTGGCCTTAGGTTGGTTTCAATTTTTCGGTTGCGCCCCCCGATGTCTGGCAGAGCCCGATGTATCACGCAGGCAAAGGTGCTGGCAAAGGGGAAGCAGAAGAGTTGGCAGCATCTACACATGACAAGGCCGGGCATTGAGCCAGGAAGGCCTGAAGCGAGCCAGTGCTTCTGGCAACCCAGCATTTGGTGTTCAATTGTGGGGGCTGTGTCGGGTTAGTTTGCGGTGTTACGTCTTGTTCCGTTTAGCCGGCCAGTTGTCATACTGGATTCATACTGGTTAAACAGGGGATCTCGTGCCGCCAACCGTTGCTTTTGATCGGCCGAAATCCAGCAAAATCAGGGCGAGGAACCGGACGTCGTTTGCCTCCTCTGCGGCGATGCGAGCCACGTCCGGAAGCTGAACTGGCAGAGGTGAAGCACCACGGTACCACTATAAGGATGCTTGCAAAAGTGGAAGAGGAATCTGCCCATGATCGATTCTTGATTTTTCTTCCAAGTAAGTGCCAATTTTGGAGGTTCCATGTACTGTGTTTCAAAGGGTCTGTTTTATCCGTGGGCTATCCGGTTTGGAACCTTTCCCGTTATGCGCGCTTTGAGGTCTTGAAATCCTGCAAGTTCCAAAGCCGCGGTCTTCGCATCAGCCTGGGGCTATGTCGGTCGACCTTCCCTTGGGTTCATTGAATCTTTTTTTTTCTGAATCAGCTCACCGAAAGTAGCACGGTGACTGGGAGAACCTGCGGGGTTCTAAGGGGATGGCTCACGTAGCAAACGCACCTCACACCTCAGGGATGCAGCGTGAAAGATATGGTGCAGCCGTAGCTGCTGTAGCCTCCAGCTTCACCAAGGTTGCTCTGCTTTGGAAGGCAAAACCTTAGAAGAGGCCAAGGAAGAGGCTGGGCCACTTGAGAATGCAGAACTGCCTTCACTAATGATGGGCTCCCAAGAGTCATAAGTTGGTTGTAGCTCCCACGAGCAGGATCAACACCGGTCTTATGGGGATCTAAATGCATAGAAATGGCCGGAGCCATCCAAAAACGCAATCAGCCCAAGAACCAACTAAACATGAAAAAAGTTTCCTGTCATTGGTTTAACAACCTTTTTTCCCTTCCATCTCAAGGCCGAAGTGTTTCCGAAGCAAGAGAGACCAGTGGCCAACAGAAGTAGTAAACAAGACTACACAAAGGCTGCGGCCAGGGGCCATAGTCATCACCAACCCACGCACTGCAAGGGTGAACAGTTTGACGGTTTTCCTCCACGGGCTGATGTCTCCATTGAAACAACACAGCGCTGGTTCAGGTGTCGCAGACTTTCAAAGTCCTGGATGCTGCGCTTGTCCCGGACAAGGCGCGACAGGCGCCTTTAATGCCATGAGGCCAGAAGGTACCCACAGTACACTTTTTGTGCCCTATGACAAAACCGGGCTCCCAAACATGCTGCAGGCTTGGCTGAACATATCTGAACATGTTGAAAACGTGCTTGTTCGGCCTTCTATTCGGACAATGGCCCGGCTCATTTAACACTGCTTGCAACACAGCATGACGAGGCCCGCTGGCATGGTCTCCACCTCAGAACAGGGGAAAGCGCGCTGTGGCTTTATCCGCCGTTTGCCCGCAAGACCTTGGCACATGACTTTGGAAAAGTAACTTCGTCAGCCCTGTGCATTTTTGTCAGGCCGCTGGCTTTGCTTAACCATGAGAAACGTCTGGGGCTCAGGTAAACACGTGCCTTCAACAAAGTTTCTTCCACCAATGTGGATATTTGCTGCTGGGCCCTCCCTTTCATGCGCCTATCGGCATTTAAAAGGTCCGCCCTAGGGCATCTCCCTGATCTCAAACCGCCCAAACCAGTCGGATTGGAAACTGATTCTTTGTTGGTACCTTTTTTTTCCCAAACAGTGTGTCCACACTAAGGGGTTCTTACGGTAAGTGTAAAGGCCGGTGCTTGATCAGGGTGCTCCATTTGGGGCGCGGCATTTTTCGTGTTTCTTGAGGTTAGACACCCCTTTTTCCTTTGGGCACAAAAAGCCTCAGGATACATAGGTTAGTGCACATGCCAAATCAGTGGTCACACTGATAAGAACAGATACTGCATTTGCAATCCCTCTCGGACCCCCCTTTGCCCAAATTGGCAAACAAAAGGTCCAGGCTCAAGGCTGTGTGCCAAATTGGCGGCTGCTATGGCACATTGCAGCCATTATTGCAGGTGACTAGCCCTTTCGCCGGTTCTGCCGCTGAAAACGGTTCCATGGGTTTTGGATGTCGCTATCGGCCTTTTCGCCAGCGACCCACGCTCAGCCGCAGCCGCTGAAGCATCCATCACAGCAGCACCGCTCAGCACCGAAGACGCAGCTGCTCGCTGCCAGCTCTGCGGTGCCCGACCTTAAAAGACATGGACGTAGAGCAAGGTCTGGATGTAGGAGGGCCCTGCTCAGGGGTCAGTGAACTCAAAGGATTTGATGATGGCCCAGTTGCTACCGGCATCTGATCTCGACTTCGCGACATAGATCCAGCCGCAGCGCTAACGCCCGCCTTTCCATTCTTCTTTTCACTGGATGCTCCTTCACGACGTCCTGGGGCCTTTGTGTCAGACGCCGATTCCTCCGCTTCAGACACCACCAAGATGCTTTCATCATCAGATGACTCAGCTGGCATCCTCCTCAAACTCGGTCTATGGCCAGACTCCTTGGACTCTCGCGGTCTTTTCAAGCAACACTTCGAAGCGCTATGAAAAAGTTGCCCTGCATAGACTGCCCCCGTAGCCACCAAAAGAAGTCCAGTCGTCCAAATCAAAGAGAACTCTTCGCCAGCTTCGTTCACATCTGGCGCGCCTTCAGCTGTCGACAGGAGCACGCTTCCAAGAGCCATCGCTCTGATCCCTGCACTACTTCCTCCTCCACCTGTTGCATGTCCAGCGGACTCCCTGTTGGATTCTTCAGCTCTTGCTCTGGCAAAGCCCAGGTCATCCACAAACTTGAAGAAAGCTTGACCAGCTAGTGGTTTGGTGAGCCCGTCTGCCACCAATTCTGTGCCTTGAAGATGTAACCGCTTCCAAGCACCATCCGGCCTCCTTGGGGAACGATGATCTCACTCACAAATGTCTCGTCCTCCAAGTGGCATTTCCTGTTCCATGCGCCGTTGAAATCGCAGCCATGTTGTCACCACAGATACACGCTCCAACGAGTTCTGCCCCACAGGCTCCTTGAGCATTGAGCATATCAAGGCTTGTTTTGCGCGACCTGCGCACAAGGCTTCGCAATATCTCACAAGCTCTGCTTCGGCCGTGCTGTACATCACATTTTTGCTGTGACAATACCCGGCTGATTGGAGCTCCGGCGACGTACACCACCAGACCCTGAAGGCTACGATGACGGCTGCCAGAACCATATGCTATGTTGCGTAGACTTCAAGCAGACGATCATGCCGCTCAATGTGCAGCTGTCCCTTTTGCCCCAAGTCTCATGCGGGACTCCACAAGGATAATGTAGGCCACCTTGAACTCCAAGCGCATACTGCATCACTGCCTTTGAGATTTCAACGGACTTGCATGGGTTTTTGTTGCAAGTCTGCAGGCTGAAGAGACCGTCATGGCAATGTCAGGCCTGGTTCTTGTGGTGAGCCAAAGCAGAACACCTGCCATGGACTGCGCCAGCTTCACATCGGCCTGCTTTATCTCTCCACTTGGAACTTCATCATCTTCAGTGAGATGCACATGTGGAAAGTCTGTCGCCTGGTTGATTCCAAAGCGCTTCACCACCTCCTGCTCATATACATCTTCTGGCTGATCACATAGACGTCGTTGTCGGAGGCCGCTTCAATCCCCCGTTTCTCCCGCTTGGAAATCGCCCAAACTTTCTCCACCGCTGTTGTCAAGGCATCCAAGGCTCCTCTTTCTGCTGCAAAGAGAAGATCATCAACGTACACTGGCATCATTCCTGTCCAATGAACCTCCCCCGAGATCTTGTCGACCTCCTCAATCCTCCAGGTGTTTTCGTCTGGAGTCTTCTTGAAGCATCCCAGCACATCTCGGCCTTCACGTTGTCGATTCCAGCTGATGGCTGGTAGAACTTCATCTCGATGCAGCCACCAATCACGGGGTGATGTTGTGAGCCCATACAAGGCTTTGTCCACCAGCCATAGATCTTGATGCCCTGCCAGCTGAAGCTTTCGACACACCGATGGAATCTCCATCGCAATCAGGCGCTTGCTGTCACGCCTAGGTGCGTTCAAGAAGGCTGTTCTTATATCTGTGCATCCAATCTGCCATGGCTTCAGAGCTCCAATTCGCACCAGGGCTCGAACTTGTTGGCCGTCCAACTCCACCAGCGTAGTGCTCGTTGTTGTCGGGGCCCGCATAGTTGCCGCAGGACCATCTTTCCTGTAAGTATCTCAATTGGCGGCTTCATCTCACCTGCCATCTGTTGCAGTTGTGATCTGCCTGACGGCCCGTTTCTTGTTGACCAATTGGTCATACTCTTGACGTATTGAGTCACTCCACGCCTCCGGATCAGATCGTCTTTGTCACCAAAAATTCTTGCTCCAACTTCTTTTGAAGTTCTTCAGCACCATTCGCCTGTGCTTCTGTCAGCTGCTCTTCTATCATGGCCTTCATCTTGATGGCTACTGTCACATTTCCAAGCCAAAGAGATTGTTCAGCAGCTGTTCCATCCAGCACCGCCACCTCGTCCTCGACACAGTGCGCCAAGTTGACGTGAAGGGTTCTAAGTGCAGCTGGACTTGACATCCTTGTGGCACTTGGTTCATGTGAGGCTGTCGGGCGTGAGCCACCATCCCGACTATTAGGCGCCTCCTCCACATCCCCTCCTCCGATCCACCAGTCCTCTGCTTCAACATCCATTGATTTCGGAGTCCAGCTGCTTGCAATCGAAGATGCCACAGTGCCAATTGACCAGCTACCACTGGACCCCCATAGTTGGAGGGTGTTGAAGTTCAAACATCTCAGGGAATTGATTCACAACCTTCTCCTTCCCCTCAATGTCGAACATTGAAATTGCTGGTAGCGGAGCTTTTGTCCTGTGACGCCTTTGTGGAACTTGCTCAAGACGTTCTGGAAGATAGAGCGCCTGATCTTCCACTGCTGGTTGTTGAGCTTCCGGGATGACAGTGTAGAAACATCTTCCAGCGTCCACCGATTTGACAAAGTAGCCTGTGTTTGTCAGTGAGGCATGTACGTCAGGACCCAAAATGATCATTGCTTCTCGGACCTCACGCCATGGAGCGTATCTGGATTGCCAAGACTTTCTCAGTGCATAGGCCTTTGCTCCAAAACGCAGCACGCGACCCACTGGCCAACCAAGAAGACTGAGCTGACTTCACAAGCGACGTTCGCCAATGTGACGAGCCGCAAAAGGCCATTGGAGAGTGCAGACACCCGCGGTGATCAAAGTTCGGATGGACTTTTTTCCCATGCCCATTTCAGATTTTACGCGTCCGTCGTCAGAATGTTGCAATCCAAAGCCCAGTTCTGCATCTCTGCTGATGAAAATTCACGTGCTCGGTCTGAATGAACACGATAGATGGGCAAGCCTTGCGCTCGAATGCGAGCATGAATTTTGGAAAGTGCAGGAAGAAGATGCTTCACTGACCGGCTCTTCACAGGTTTTACGGAGGTGAGCTGACGAACTGTCACATTCTCCGCCTGCTCGATGAGCTTCATCCAAGTCTCATTCATTGCCTTCGCTTTTTTTGTAGCCGGTGAATCTTCAGCATCTTGCTCCAGACCTTCTTCAGGGAAAACGTCCCCTGGTGGATCTTGCTGTTCTTCTTCATCAGGCATTTCCACATCCAGTCCTGGAAAAGGTTGATCAGCGTCCTCATCATGTTGTCCCGGAAAAGGTTGATCAGCGTCCTCATCATGTTGTCCAGGCACTTGAACCAATGAGGGACCCTCACGGGTGACCGAATACATGTAGCATCTCACCAACAGGTATTTACACCCTTTGGTTTGTTGGTCTTCTCCCGGTGTCAGCTTTCCGGAGAGATCAACGCTCAAAGTGAATGCATCTGGGTGTTGAACACGTCGATGTAGCTTGCTCCTAGCTTGAGCACGGATGCAGTGGGAACAGTACGACGGTAGGTGATCATTGAGGAAATGTCGTTTCCACTGCTCAAGGGCTACAGGCCCCAGTGCTTTCGCAGTTGGTTGTCTGGGATTTCCTTCTGGCAGTTGTGATTGATACCCACCTGAAAACATTGCCATTGTTTCATTCTGTTGTTGCACGGAATGAGGTTCAAGAGATTGCACTGAAAATTGATTATTAGGTAATTCTGGGCCATGTTCAAGTGATCGTATTGAAGCATGTCCGGCTCTTTGATGAAAGTGCTCCGCACCTTGTTCTGTGCTGCTCTTCCATACTCCAATTCTTATAGATGTTGTCGAATGGCTACCACCAGTGCTTGTTTGAGCCCGGGCGCCCATGCCGCCCATCTTTTGGAAGCTTCAATTCGTTGCTGTAGAGGTTGCTCACGCAGATCTTGTGGTGGATTTTCAGGAGCTCCATGGATGCCGTCTAGCTGCAGCAAAACTTCCATAGTGGTAAAAAGCGCAGTCGGCTTTCTACGTTCGTGTCCGATGGGACCCTGGTGAAAGTCAATCTTGTAGAGCTTAAAGACCTCTTGAAACCGCTTCCAGGCAGCTTTTCGAAACATCGACGTATACTGATGTCGGCTCAGATCCTCCGGACTTCTGTATTCTTTTGGATCTCTGGGCTGCTCCAAGATCAGCTGCGGGTTGGGGTCGCTTGGCAACTGCACTTCTTTGGCCGCCGCATACAGCGAAAGAAATCTGAAGAAGAGGATGCTGTCGTTTTGAACCTTCTCCATGTCCGCCATCGACAGTGTTGGTAAGCTAAAAGGGTACTCTTCATTCCGCAGTTCCCCGGTCCTCCATCTCCTTGACTTCTCAGCGCTGACACCGTAGGGCAAGGGGGTCCACCAAGCAAAGTGCGCAGTTTACCCGATGCAGCAATCGTCAAAAGGAACCCATACACATGCTTGTCCAGAAGATTTGCATGACATCCACCTTGAAGATCAACACAAAGTACTGCAGTGCTGGCTGTGCTCAGCTGCCGTTCCCAGTACTGTGGATCGTCACCTGAAAAGACATGAAGTAGCACATGCTTTGCCTTCTGCAATCTCCGTCGCTTGTGCCTGCTCCATGGCACCATAGCGCCAAAAGACTTCAACTTCACCGCCTCCAAACGTGGCACTTCATCATGATCTCTTCAGGCGCTCCTGGGAAGAGCTTCTGCAACTTCACCCTCATAGCCAGCCCCAAGCCCAGTTTCGCTGGATCCAGACCTTCAGGTTTCGTTGGAAAAGTTCGCACCATGGCCATCTTCCGTTGTTGATGTACTTGAAAACCTTCCAGCCACTGCAAGACACGCCGTCCATCATCCAATGAGGTCATCGGACATCCATGTTGGACCAGCACGTCCATCTCGCGGCCTTCATCATCTCGTTGCCAGACCATCGCAGGTGAAATCCAGATCAGCCAGACCACCCATCGGCACAATCCATGCCTGTGCATTTCCAGGGTCTGGCAAAAGTAGCTTGAGGCGGAATCTATTGGCTGATCCCTCAGCCAGTTTCCTGTGCTTTGTTCCACTCATCCACATGTCTTGCCGGTCTCAAAGCGTGAGCGGTACCAAGATCTAGCTCACTGATCCTCATCACGTTGAGCTTCGGCGGGATTCGCAAAGTTTTGAGCAGCTCTGTCGCTTCATGTAAAAGTTCAGCTGTCTTTTCATTTTTTGCCGCTTGTTCACCTCCCGTTCCTCCATCTCCAAGGCCCTTCGTGGTGTCATCATCTTCGCTTCCAGGGTTGCCAGACTTCAACTCCCCCGAGACGTCGTTGTAGATGCAGTAGCATTGGAAAGCTCATTCACCTTGGGCTTGATTGGAGTCACAGTTGGTGATGTCTTGGATGTTGTAGTGGCAGGAGTTGCACTTGAGGTTTCGTCCAAGCGCTTTTGTCCACCCCCTTTGACCTTGCAGTCGTCGGTCTTCCGGTGCCCCTTGGACCGGCAGTTCCAGCATCTCGCATTCTTTTGCTCAATGCCCTCCCATGAGTGATCCCACTTGCATTGTTTGCCCGCACGCCATCCAGCATCACTGCGAAACCATTTGCAGGGCACCTCAGACATCGGCACACCACGTCCTTTGCCGCTAGCTCCAGGGTCCTGTGCCATCTTCTTGGCTTGGGGTCACCAGCCTCAAACACTTTCAGCTTCAACGGTGTGGTCTCTGCACATGATGTCGTTGAAGAAGTCATCAAGACCAAAGTTTCTGCCTCAGCAAGTAGGCATTGGCTGAAGTCCCAGATCCACGCTGGCTGTGGCAGCTCATCAACATGTAGTGCAGCGCGACTTTGAGCAAGGTGAAATGCTGCTTGGCTGTTCCCCTTTGCCACCAGCTGCACTCCACTCTCCCACGCTCGAAGCAGCAATGTGCTGTCTGGAAGGCTGGCACCAACTTCACGAGCTCGTCCAAAATGACGTCTCCAGCTGCAACGCGCTGTTTCAAGCCTTGCAAGCTCAGCCATCGCGTTCGTCTTTGGCAACTGGCTCAGCTCCTTCAGGATCAACGATTTTTCACTTGGTCCACCTGGTTGATATCGAATGAAGAGGCGGTACAAAATTGCCGTGCTGGTCAGTTGACGGTCCACCACCAGCATCTGCTGAATCTCCGGCGCCACCGACTTGAGCAGCAAGTGAACTCCTCTTTGTTCTGTGCGGCCATAGCACCTGTCATGAAGTTCTTCTGGGATACGTGTGTCTACCTGTACCCGGTGTAGCGGCGTTGCTTGTTTCCAGCCCGCGTAGTGAACCTGAGCCTGTCTGACTGTCAGATCCCACCAACGGCTTGCTACGCTTGACAATTCCCTCATGACAGGGCCGCACAAGTGGATCCAATCTCCAAACTGGAGTGGGCTTGCCGTGCTTGGCAACTCTGGCAAATCAGCTTTGCACCCGCCGATGCCTCCCCCGGATTCCCAAGATGTTGGAACCCACCGCCACCATGCCTGGTTCGAGACAAGAGCGTCGTGGATCTCCATGATGTGGATTCGATGCCAGGGAAGCCCGATCACCATGACAAACACCATGAGTGCTCTGCTATGCAGAGCCCGGGGGTCAGGACAAAGACCATGATCGTCATGCAAAGCCCGATGGTCAGGATATTCACCGTGATTGCATTGCACAGCCCGCACTTGAGGGGGCTGAGGTCCACTTCCACCAAGCAAGTTACCATGACATTCTTTATGGTTGCAATCCTGCCTCATGCCAGCCCGACCTTGGCCAAGTTGAACACCGCTTCCACCACGCAAGTGACATAGGTCTTCAGCACCACGCATGCTAGGACTGCAAGCCCGATCTCTTCTAAGATGGGCTTCCACCAAGCGAGCGCCCAGGAAGGTCACCAGGATGCTCCCTGCTGATGCGCTCGGCCAGATCAGGATCCGGACGGCCAAGGTCCACAGGCTTGTCAGGCTTCTCACTTCCGGCAGGAAAACCCAACGAGGATTGGAAACCATTCGACCAGCACTCACTTGACTTGAAAGGATTCCAATTGGTCATTTTTTCAGGGGAGTGTTTCAATGCAACCACTTCACGCTCCAACCAAAAAGCTCTAGCTTCACCCGGTCTAGGCTCATGAGAACTTGCACCCTGGGGTTTCCACGCCCTGTCACCCATTCGAATCTTGGGACTATCATGCATCACTTCATACCGATCCAACATTCCAGAAGCCATGTCATCCCCAAGGGTTGGAAAAGGAGGCACAGGAGGTAGAATTGGAGGGCTCGGTGGTTCATCCCTAGGTGGAGTGCCATCTGGCATCCCAGTGCCATTTGGTATACCGGCAGCCCTTCCCACCATCACGCAAGCTCTCACTCGGAACTTCAACCCAAAACTGAGCTGGAGTAGGTCCCTCACCAGAACCAGAACTGCTCTTGACCATTCTCAACCTTTCCAATTCCGACGTGAGTTGTGCATTTTGAACTATCTCAACTTCCAAAGCCTGTTGAAAGCTATCTTCCATAGGCGCACCAGGTTCATCACGATTACCCGGCTCACCCACATGTCTATCACCCGGCACTCGGCCCTCCGTTCGCTTCCCGCGCATTCTGTCCTCTTCACTGCCATACCCAGCTTGCTTGCTCGGAGGCGTGACAAAAGCTTCCCAAAAGATTGTACACCACGTCCCTTTCCAACACAATTTAAAATACCCCAAGCTAACACTACATCAGGGGATTATTCGGGCAAACCCGTTCCCATTCAAAAATAAACCACCATCATCTAATGCTAAGCCCTTTCCAGTAGGGGGTTCAGAGGCAGCTCCCATGGCAGAAAACCCTACCACAGAGAGTTACGCAAGGGAAAAATTAGGGCTTGGGCTCATAACCCTCTTGAGGTTAGACACCCCTTTTTCCTTTGGGCACAAAAAGCTTCAGGATACACAGGTTAGTGCACATGCCAAATCAGTGGTCACACTGATAAAGAACAGATGCTACGCGTGGAATCCCTCTCGGACTGTAAATTCTGCATGAAATGGTGTCCATGTGCATTTCGACTGCGCAGGCTCGCACAAAGTGATCCTGATGACATCATCAAAAAGGTCTTGTGGAGATCCTGGTGAGGCCCTCTCTTGCGCACAGGTCCTTCTGACAAGATGTTGTGCAGATCCTGCTGAAATCCGCTGAGAGGCCCCTGCCTGATCTTGTACACATCCTTGCGAGAAGATCTGGTGAAGGTCTTGCTGAAATCCTCTGAGCGGTCCGAGGTCCTTGCATGATCTTGCACAGAGCCTTTTGCGGAGATCTTGCGCGGGTCCTGGTGAAGTCCTCTCTAAGAGGTCTTTGCATGATCTTGTACATCCCTGCGCGAAGATCTTGTGAAGACCCTGGTGGAATCCTCCCCCAGGCCTTGTATGATCTTGCACAGATCCTTATGAGGAGATCTTTGGGAATCCTAGTGAAGTCCTCTCTACGAGCTCCTTGCATGATCTTGTACAGGTCCTTGCAAGGAGATCTTGTTAAGATCGTGCTGAAATCATTTAAGAGATCCTTGCATGATCTTGTACCGGTCCTTGTGAGAAGATCTTGTGGAGATCCTGTTCAGATCTTCCCTAAAAGGTCCCTGTATTTAAATCTTGAAGGTGCTCTGCATTAAAGGTGCTTGTATGGAAGTTCTTCTGGGATGCCCCCAGGAAGCTCTTGTATGAAAGTCTGGAAATATCCGCCATATAGATGGTCATTCTTGACGATCTTGTGAAATTCTGTTTGATGTCCCGGTATGAGGTTCTGGTATGAGGTCCTACACATAGAGTTGTTTGTATTTAAGGCATTGGCTTCCTACCTCCCCATACTGTTTCGGGTCTCTTGCCAGTGTAATTTAGCCATATCCTTGACGTTGGTTTGGTCAGCCCTTTTCTTTTGTTGGTGCAACCATGTGCAACCCCTGTTTGGTAAACCCCCCTTTTCTAGGCAGTGTCCCCTTCCACACCGCGCGCAGAGAAGTGACCTGAGGATTCCCATGTCACCGCCCTGTTGAACCAAGCAGCGGGGGAAGGTCGCTCAGCATGGGTTAGGTGGCAAGGGCCCGTTCTGATCAGTCTTGGTTTCTTCAGTTTGGCGCAAGCAGTTGGTGCCTTTGTACTTTTGTTTTCGTTTTAAAAGCGTGCCCGATTTCTTTTTTCGAATTGTTTTCGTTGGGTGACGCTTGCCTGAATGTGCTGCAATGCGCGCGCGCCTGTAATGATTCATTCAGCTGCTGCAAAGCATGTGCAATGTTCCTGAACTTGTGTGACATGACGTTTTTGCAATGCGCTGTGTGTGCGTGTGTGAACCATCTCAATAGATGTAAGCACTTGGATGGCATGGGCCAACGAAGACCCATCCAAGTTGCTGTGCAAACGTACCTGCAGCTTTTGAATCGTGATGGGGTGTGGCCAACCCAGGAACCACCATGCCGTTATCAACGAGAATCACATCAGGATTTTTGAATTCAGCACATGAACGGATAAAGGTGGCTTCTCATTTATCTTTCTGCACACGCTGCTTTAAAATTCCCAGCTATATGAAAACTCAAAGAAACAACAAAGAAAACAGCCGATACCAAAACACACGCCAACCAAATGCCAAAATCTCTGGGATCACCATCCGAAAAGGCAAGCTGTCCTTCAGCTTGCAAACTTCGGGACCACATTGGAGCCAGGATAAGGCGGTCAAGTGGCATCCTCCGGCTGTGTTTGGATTGGCCGAAGCAGATTGGTAACCAATTTCTACGTCTATATAGGACCACGATGGGTGGTACTAGCCGGCTGTTCATCTACTTGCATATGGGCCAGGGTTGCTGGTACTGACACTAGCGTCTTCTCGAACACCACTGGGACTGATGTCTCGGTTGATGGATTTGATGGCGCAGAAGCGTCGGCCAGCTCTTTTGCTCGCGGGCCGAATGTGTCCTGCAGCAGACTCCAAAAACTGGTCCCGCCAGTCCAGGGTCATTCTTGAACCCTCTTCCACCTATCAGTCACACAAGACCAAGGAAAAACAATCCCTTCATTTTGGTGAACGCTGCAGTTGTGTGGTATTGGGTCAACCGCCAATCATCAAGGGTGAACTTTCGGACAACCGGATCATTTGAACTGAACATGAACGTGCACGCGCGGGGCTCCATGTGAACGTGGTGCAGGAGGTTTGGCCCCCCGCTGGAACCAGTAATCTTCTGTTCGCTGAATTTTGGGCTGAAGGCGGACCTTGGACTGCAAGGTCGGGTCTAATCTTGCCCCGTCAAATCAACAAACTGGCGACCTAACATTTCTTGTCCCTTTTGCATTACTGGCTCAAGTCCTGACGCTCTCTGCCGTCTGCCAGCCTTTCTTCCTGAGAAGCACGCCAGTCTTTCTTCCTGAGACGCATGACGAAGGTGTTCAGAGGCGACCTTGGATGTGTTCTTACGATGTTAAACAAGATTCTTTGCCAATCTTCCCCATGACTATTGCAGTGCCAAACCATCCCCCTACAAGACGAGTACCTCTCTGATATTTCCGCGCTTTCCAATGGCACAAAAAGCCCCCCGCAAGAAACTCACTCCGCTCGAGGACGGGCATTGACGGCAACTTTCAACGCTTTGTCATCTCGGGCATGACCAGCTCCAATCGCGCTGCTGACCCAATTTCTCTCGCACGAGCATGAGCATCGTCATGCAAAGGGCAGGGCCCTGCCTCGTCGGTTCCGTTCTCATCACTTCACCTCCTCACCTCGCCCCACTCGGCTCAGGCCAGTCCTGCGGCCAAACACCCATTGACAGGGGCTAAGACCCTTGACGCTGATCAACGCCTTCTTGTTATTGGCAGTTTGCAAAAGACGGGCTTCGTATTTTCGTATTCTTCACGATTTTGAGGTTGGACCTGCTCTGGCACCTTGCCTAAATCTTTTCAAACGAATGCCCCTGTTTCAAAACTTTATCCAGCTGATTGTAAGCCTCAGCTGGAGAGTCATGCTTTCGGCCATGTTGGTCGTAGCTGGGTCCAACAGGACCTCAACTGGAGGACCCGCCCATCGAATCCAGCCTTCCGGCAAAAGTTTTCGCAGAACTTCAGCTGTTTCTAATTCGAAAAATTGCATCATGACTTGAAACTGGACGCGTAGTCCAATATATTGAAACATTTAACTTGCTGGTTTGCCTGCCAGCCCGGCAGAATCTTATCATCCAGGCCATACGGGGATTAAATCCAAATGTTGTGGAGGAGGCACCGGCAAACAGGGGGCGGGTCGCTTGAACTGCATGCACACTGAGCACCGCTTCTCAAATTCCAGTGCTAAAGGGAGAGCTTTGTTGGTAATACCCGCATTTTTCAAAATCATGAGAAAATCACGGTCTGAGGGATGGCCTAGGTATGCTGGAAGTTGGCATAGGGGATTGGAGCATGTCCATTTCCGTTACCTCAGCAATTTCCTGCGGCCAAAACCTCATCGGCGGAAAACTCACGACTACAAAACAACTCAGAGTCCCCTGGAAGGTGAGAGAGACCCGGGGTCCTCCAAACATTCAAAAGAATAAAGCTGAAGGCCAGGGCAAACATATTTTGAAGCCAAACTTTGCAAAACTCATGCGTGCACCTAGCAGTCTTGCTACTGACGATCTCCGCATCCCTACACCTGCGCGCTACAACTATGTGTGCGGTGTCCTGCTCATGTGCGGGCAAGGTCTTGCACATGCGCATGAGAGACCATGATGGCGGTCGGCTTCAGACTGGGTGTTTTGCTGTCGTCCACCAGACCATAGGCATTGAAACCCGCCCGGCATTTGAACATGTTTCTGGTGACTTTGGCCATGTGCCCATATTGCCACATATCTGAGCTCCAGGGGCGTTCAATCAACACACGACACCCGCGCTTGATTTGATTCTTGATTCGGGCACAGAACTCAAGTTGCTTCCCGGCATACTTTTGATTTCTCAAACGTTCTTCCATGGACAGGTGGCGTTGGCTCAAACGGCACCACCCCCCCCCAGTGCTTGCATTCGGGACACCACAAAGAGCTCTGGCTAGGCCTCTGGCGAATTGAGACCCCGGCCTTGTTGAAGGTCAAAGGAAAGACCACCATATCCCAACTCCGGCCACCTTCGAAAAGCGAAGAGGGGAGAAGAGCTCGGCCACTTTTCATGTAGAGCTGGACTTGGACCATGCCCTCATCTGGGAGAGAACCCCGCTGCGCTCACGCTTGCTGAGGTTACCAGACACTGAGGAACCTGATCATCTTGAACCAGAAGAGCCGATATCGACAATCACCTGTCCAGCTCCATTGAAACTGATGGGACGCGAGGATTCTTGCTCCCATTGAAGTCCAGAGCTTCTTGAAGATCTCGCATTGTGGTTCTGCTCAACAGCAGGGGTGCAGATGGACCCCTGCCCCCCCAATTGGCCTGGTGAGCACCCGTTAAGACCATTCTGCACTGCCATTGCCAAACTTGAACAAACTACTTTGGGACTTGGTTTCGGGCGTCGGGAGTTTCAGGTCATGGAACAAACGGGGAAAGGCATTGAGAGTCTCTTGGCCAATCAGGTTCTACTTACTTCATCCATTATTCCACATCCCGGAGCAGACACCAAAAAGGCTTCACCAGAGGCAGGTTCTGTGAAGATGCATGTTGCGACAGCTGCACCATGAACCTTCGTCTTGTCATTATCAGAAGAAGTGCTGGAAGACTTCGGGGCTGTGCAAGCACGAGCACAATTCCACATTTTGACTTCCGTTTGAGAGAGGCTTTTCAAGAGAACTGCTTTTTGACACTAGTGGCCTGGGTGAACCTCGGATTACGCTGCAACTTCAAAGTCCCGCTTCTCCTTCCAGGTGGCCGCAAGGATCTCGGCGACTTCCTTCCCGTTGAAGCGCTCTGCAGGTGAAGTTGCAGTGTTAGCTTCACGGATTCCGTCATCTGCCAAGACAGCTTTAATGTCACGTTGCCGGAGGACTCAGCTCCATCGGAGCCTGGCTCAAACTTCAAAAAGTCGCCGGATCCTCTTCAACAACATTGGCCGCTGAACCTCGGGACTTCGCAGTCTTCGAAGGAGCCTTGAAGGCAGGGAAGCAGGAGCGCACCGCCGCCATACCACATCGAGCTTTATGTCACCTGAGTCTTTGCATGAAGACCAGCATCACGAAGACAAATCCAGCCACGAGCTTCGGTGGGAAAACCCACTTGCGCCTTCCGTTTGCATTTGGAGAACACTTCCTGCACCCGCGACATCCATGCCATCGTGCTTTCACCTTCTGCAGCAGGGATCTGCAAGACTTCACGAAGGCATTTGGTAGTGAGTCGTGCTGTTGCTTGTCTTGGAAACGTTCATTCAAGGCATCCCAGATCCAGCAGGCGGTACGCAGAGGGACCACCCTGTTTGCTAGTGATATCTTCGGAGGCTGCCATCTTCGCATATACCCAGAGTTTCGCGCATCTGTACGCCTTACCATCCAGGTCATCACCACTGAAGGGCTTCCACTGAGCATTTTCATTGCGCTGCTCAAACAACTAAGTGCTGCTTTTGGCCCGATCCTACCTAGGACCACAGGCCAGGAAAAGGGGCCAGTCCGGGTGTCCCCGGGCACTCGCCACACCTGAAGGTTGCAAGGCCACGTGACCCCAGTCAGGTGGAAATGGATGCTGCTTTCATATAACTTGCGTACTTCTATATAAGGCGGCGGCGGAAGTTTCAAAAATAGGAAGCCTATAGGAGAGGTTAATTGTTGTGAATCACGGATGGCAGAGCGAATCCACTGATGGACCGAAAGGTGGTTGGAGCTGTGTTTTTTGGAGTGGTTGCGATGGTTGCAGCGGTCACCTCACCACAACTGTTGGATGTAGTGCGGTGTAGTGCAGGTGTAGTTGTAGTGTAGTGGGGCTGTAGTTGTAAGTTGTGTAGTTAGCGTAGTGTAGCTGCAGCTGCAGTTGCACTTGTAGTTGTAGTTGTGATGTGGTGTAAATAGTGTATTGTAGTGTACTGTAGTGCTGTGTACTGTAGTTTGGTATAGCGTAGTGCAGTCTAGTGTAGTGTAGCGTAAGGTAGTGTAGTTGTAGTTGTAGCGTAGTGTAGTGCAATTAGTGTAGTGTCGTGCAGTGCAATTTAGTGGTAGTTGCACTTGTAGTTGCAGTTGCAGCTGTGGTGTAATGTAATTAGTGTAGTGTAGTGTTGTGTAATGTAATGTAGTTGTAGTCGCATTTGTATTTGTAGTTGTAGCGTGCTGCAGTGTAATTAGTGCAGTCTGGTGTAATGTGGTCTAGTTGTAATTGTAGTTGTAGCTGTGATAGTACTTGTTGTTGTTGTTGTTGTTGTAGTTCTGGTGTAGTTAGTGTAGTGTAGTGTAATTAGATGTAGTTAGTGTAGTGTAGTGTAGTGTAGTGTCGTGTACTTAGTGCAGTATAATGTATCATAGTTTATTTGCATTTGTAGGTGTAGCTGTAGTGTTGGTGTTGTTGTTGTTGTTGTTGCTGCTGTTGTTGTTGCGGTTGTCTGTCTATCTGTCTTTCTGTCTATCTATCTATCTATCTATCTATCTATCTAGCTGCAATCTGCAAGCTTGAAAACCAAGCTATTCTGCGAGACTTCTTCAATTTTTGAACTTGACAAGGTCAAAAACGAAACAAGTCTGCAAGACGTCCTCAATTTTTGAACTTGGCAGCATCAAAAACGAAACAATTCTGCGAGACTTCCTCAGTTTTCGAAGTTGACAACATCAAAAACGAAGCAATTCTGCAAGACTATGGAAAGTTGAGTGCAGAGCTTACGGCCTTGTACCAATGCGTTTCGCGATTTTTCCATTCCACCTGTCTAAAGCACTGCACCTGCCCTGAAGAAGTAATGCCAAGTCATACGAAGTGCTGCACCTGTCAAGCAAAATCACCTCAGCAAACCTGAAGATCTGATGCTCCAAAATGCAACCTCTCTCAGGAAATCAGCGGCTCTGATGAACATGTCTCTTGTACTGCGCCCGCCACGGAAAATGCATCTTTGCAGATCTTCGTCAAATGTCCCACGCCTGCCATCGTTTTTGGAAATTCTAGAAAGAAAACCCTCACGTTTTGCTCACTCTTGACAAGGTGCACAATCCCTTACGTCCGCGACGCGAAACCACATCTGAACGTCCAAAGTGCTCCGTATCCCACAGTTTTTTAACACTTTTGACTTCAAAATGTGCTTCGCGCCACAACGGCGTGCACTTTTTCGACATCTCAACT
>Ga0126342_10007585_pt1 | contig 19404 bp, 18 predicted proteins | sample Cyp1metagenome_FD_92528 | JGI IMG/M metagenome (GOLD analysis project Ga0126342, IMG submission 92528) | Coral microbial communities from Lord Howe Island, Old Settlement Bay, Australia - Cyphastrea 1 metagenome | ecosystem: Host-associated > Invertebrates > Cnidaria > Coral ... | reverse complement strand
GGGGGGGGGGTTGTGAACACGAGACACTGGACCATATATATATATATACATATATATATATATATTACACATCTAACATTTTACCATGGATAAAACTTGATATGAGCATCAAGAGCGGGAAATAATGGGTGAATCATGATGATATGATATGTAATCCCTATGGATCCTGCTGTACCTTCTTTGCAAGTATGACTTGGGTATGATTTAGGATGTGAAGTACCTTCTATGGAAGTTTTGGGATCCATAGGCTTAACATCTAGCATTGTACCTGTAGACAAAACAAAATCTGTTGACTCCGAAGTCTTCCAAACGAGACAGCAAATTTGTGCTGAATTGACTGATTATTATTCTAAGTATTACGGTAGGGAAACAAATGCTTGCTCCAAATTGTGTATCTGCAATTTGACAGTTCGTACTACAAATGGCGAGCAAATCAAGACAGCCGTACCCAAACGCCGTCCAATGTGCTTAAGTTATAGAGGATGTCTTACTTCCCTCTTAGACTGAATCGAGTAGTTAGCAACCCCTGACCGGCACTTCTGGCTTAGTTTATAAGCCCATCTAAGGACATAATCAATATATCCAATATATATATATATATGTATTGCTATATATATATATATACATATAGATTAATATATATATATATTGCTATATATATATATATATATTGTGTGTAAACCATCGGAAACCTATGTAGTCCTAACCCCATCTTGGGAGCCCTCGACCTGTCACCAGGCCAGAGCTGGTGGCTGGACTTTGCAACTATATGCAGCAGAGCGAGGTGCCGGCGAACAGCAAAAACAAGGTGGTACCCCCTAAGTTGGAGCAAACAACTAGGTTAACATATAGGTTAACAGAGGTTAACAGGGGTTAACATAGGTTAACTATGGTTTATGGATGTTTATGGATGTTTATGGTAGATACTTAGATAATCCTAGTGCAAAAAACTAGGTTAGCTGTGTGCTTTAGGATGGTTTATGAGTAGATACAGTACTTTGATCCATTTGGGTAAATGATGTTGCGACTTCACATGGCGACTGAAGCCCGAAAATTCATGGTGAATGGATTGGGGATAATTATATGGACATATCCGACATATCCCAATATAGCCGAAGTTTTCAAGTGAATTATTATCATTTGCCCAGAGGGAACTACGGTTGAAAAGCTCAGCTTTGATGGGATACTACTTCTATCCGAAACCTGTAATCTTCCTTTGAACCATTCCATTGAGCACTGGATGGATTATACCTATCCAGTGGATTTTCAGTATATGCAGTTTTATGGATTCAGCATCCCACGATAATAAGGAATTAGTATGCAGAGGAATCGCTAATCCGCATTGCTGGTTCCCCAGTTTGGTTACGAAAAAATATGCAGCTTTTTACTTGCTATCAATATCAAAACAAGTTTGCTTAGTTTCACATCATATTCAGATCAGATTATTGTCATTGGATTGGTTTAATAGGGAACATCTAAACCAGAAACCATGCCTTTTCCCATGGAATATGTATAAGAATTTCCTGCAAATGTTCCGTTTGCACAATCCATTGATATGGAAATCCAATGGGGCTACCCTCTGGTAAACTAACATAGCAATGGAAAATCACCATTTTTAATGGGTAAATCCACTATTTCTATGGCCATTTTCAATAGCTATGTTAGTTCACCAGAGGGTACCCCCAAATCATCCCAGTCATTAGACCATTTTAGTACTAAAACCTATGGTGACGACTGGGGATCCCACAGCCATCGGGCTCGGCGACGTGGCCCCTTTTTTCTGGGTCCTGCGACGCGCGAAAGGCGAAACCTGGGATACAGGGCCTGGGATGGGTCAAAAACCTATGAAATTACCTCATGACTGGGGGAATACACAACCATTAACCAGCTAAAATCTAGGGGACCTAATATGCCAAGGTTTTGACTTGCCTATTGGGAACATCATTGGGATCTACTGTATCGGTGTCATCAAACATGAACGGTTCACTGGGAATATCATCGAACTAAATGGTGGATTATTCCAGCAAGCCATGCGAGAAAAATGGGAGGACAACGATACATATACTGTCATATACTATATAATTCTATAATTATATATATATAGTTGCAATACATAAATAAATCATATTAGATCATCAAATAATAAACATACCTATCAATATGTTTAGTAAATAATATCGCCGTATATCCCAATCATTGAAACAAACAGGAATTTGTTCGACTGAAATTGGGATGGGTCTATAGTCTATAGTATGTAAATTGCCATGTCTGTGAATCGATGGTGCAAGTGAAGTGTGGAACTGGGAACTGGATGCGTCAGGATGGTTCGCTTCGATATGTCTCAAGTGCCTAGATTTTGACTGGTAAAGAAAACACCCAACCAGTCAAAATAAATCTGATTTTCTGATATTTCATGTGGCTTGGTGCATCTAATATCTAAACGCCAGGGCCAGAAGTGCCAGCGTCACCTCGGAAGGTCTCCATGGGAAAGACCAGAGTCATCTCGAAGGGCTACCGCCATGGCACTCGTGACAAGTGGCTTAGTAAGCGGAGATGGGGCCGAGACGGGGGATTACAATGTTTATTAATCAATAGATGTTGATGGTAACTGATAGTACAACCCAAAACATGATTAAACAAGATGGATTCCGTATTGGATTATATACCTTTTTTGTGAATCGTAAAAGCCAAGACAAATATACAAAAATTATGAATACCAGGCATTTCTGATCTTGTTTCACCAGCTCAGAGGGTGATGATCAACCTCACCTGGAATCAAGCAGAAAGGAGATTCTGATCATGTGTTTGTTTGCTGATTTGAGTATTGTTTGGTGAAGTGTAGTTTCAATGGTGATTTTCTTGGTGATCTCAGCAACTGGTCATGTTTCTTTGATTTTCTGTGTATTGCTTTCCAGTCGTGCGCTGCTTTTTTTTTTGTGAAACGTCTTCCTAAGCCCGCAGGCACATCCCCACACGTAGAGTTCTTTCCCATAGGATCCATGTATGGTATATATGCTAACATTGGGGGTATATTAATGGTACATGTTACCATATATGGCATACATGGATCCTATGGGTTTGGTGGCCTAACTCTTGGTGTCCAACGGTGGAACGCGCTGCAGAGGTATTCCAAGAAGTACCGCACCAAGGGCTTGTTGGGATCTCAGGGCGTCATGGGACCCCCCAAATCATCCAACCTGTGGTGACGACTGGGGCCCCATTTTAGGAAACCTCCATTTATGACTAGATAATGTACCCTCTGGTAATTTAACGTAGCTATGGAGAATGACCATTAATAGTGGATTTTCCCATTAAAAATGATGATTTTCCATAGCTATGTTAGTTTACCAGAGGGTAGATCATGTTGTGCTAAAAAATACTGCGAAGACTTCTCCTTTTTGCGTGTCCTGCATGGTTGTTTGACGACAAATCCATGGGCCAATGCCGGTCATGGCTAGGGTGAAGCGAAGTGACCAAGCCGGGCAGTTCATCATCGCTAATCCGATCATCCGTTCATAGCAGCTCCAGCCCCATTCTATCACCCCACTTCCCAAATATGTCGCTTCACTATGTTTCACTTACATCCACCATTGGTTTTCTCACGGGGTGTTGGTCCACATGAACCCGGGGGGAGATATGTGCCAAAATTATCCGGTCATCAAACGTGGTAATGGAGACTCCCCGTTCACATGGAGGTTTTAAAGGGACCATCGAAAAAGTGGAGATTGTCCATCGACAGCTTTGACGACCTGAGGGCGTTTTCAAACATATTCAGTCAATCATCAGGATATGACGTGGGCATGATCTGATCTTGGAATTGAAGGGAACATCTCCAGGACCGCCGCAGAATACCCGATGTTTGACGCAAGAACGAACAAAACGGCTGGATCTCTGTTCCGAGTTCCCAAGTTTAAACAAAAATACCTGTTGGTTTGTCTCTGGTTTTCTGTTGATTTTCCATTACCCATATGCGAACCATGGTGCTGGAATATGAATCCCAACATAGAAACCTAACATAAATCACCCAGTTTTGTAGGTAAATAATGGTAAATATACCAAATCAAGTGAATCAAGGCCCGGCCTTGCGCGATACCTGGTGAACTTCAAGCGTGGCGACTTCGTGGACATTGTGGCAGATCCATCCGTCCAGAAAGGCCTTCCCCTTGATGGAGCTGTGGAAAGGCTGACATGGTGATTTAATGGGATTTAATAGGACTACAATGAGTCTAGTCAGTCACAAATGTAGATTAATGGGATTTAATGGGTATATAGGGTACATTAATGGGTCCTTATTAACTAGGTTTAACTTATTTCATGGGATTAAATAGGACTATGACGGATCTAAAATGGAATTATAAGGTGTTTTTGATATGGGACTTATGGGAATTACCATGGGAATTATCATGGGAAGACGGTTCACAATATGCTGAAAACATCATGGTGTAGGACTGGGATGACTTTCATAGAGGAATCATTGGCTCCATGAGTTGTTTACTTTAGCTACTCGTAGCATTTTGTAGCTAGGATTATATCTCCAATGTCTCCATACACATATGATCACATATGTATATAATATATATATATATATGATAATATGTATACATGAATATGTATATATATATATATACAATATTATACGATTCTGTACGTATGTATAATATATACGTATGGAACTGCACCCCCAAGGAGCTGTTTTCAGAGGCTGGTTTCTGTCTTGATTTTTGCATGCTCGATAATGAATTCTGTTGCCCCATGTGATGATTTCATCCTCCCAACTAACATGGACCCTGCTGGTTAATCCACTCAACATCACTCAACTATTGCTTATTTTCTGTTGATCTTCCTGTCATCTTACATGGCTGTAAAGTCCCCCATATAATTTGATGAAAAAATCCAACTAAAACATCCATTGAGTTCAAGGATTTCCCAGCACGCCATGGATGACATCGAAGGACCGGAGGGTAATGAGAATGTTCAGTATATCCCAATTATATCCCAGTGATAGGCCCATGAATCCTTACGTCCATCTTGGCTGGTGAATCCATCTGTTTTCCGATGTTTTCCCAAGTTATACTGTATATGTGGTACCGGGTTTTCGTAAATATCTGAAGAGTGACCCAATTTTGACCCATAATTTTCTCGATTTTTCAGATGTTTCGATTGCCAGTATGGATTTTCAGGTAGCGTCGCGTCGCCAGGCCTGCCATATTCCTTCTACCACGGCCGCACGGGCATTGTCTTCAACGTGAACCGCAATGCCTTGGGCTCCTCGCTGAGGAATTCACTGGGATTTCGTGTTTTTTTCAAAGGATTTTAAGAGGATTTGATCATGAATTCAACGGATTCAGAATGGAATTTCCTCCAGAATCCAACATTTTAAGCTCAACAGCATGCCAAGCTGGAGCCTAAAGTCCCTTCAAAGAGACCGACCCTCTTGCCGTGTTGACGCGATATTTAAGTGGGGTATCTGGGGTATCTGATTCTGATTCGCACCAGAGATATCAGGTCATTTCAACAGATCCATGGCAAAACAATCGTACCAACCATGCCATACGTTTCAAAACGGCCTTCCGAATGACCTGTTCCGGGCTCCGGGCTGTTTAAAGGCGTTGAAGTCACCAAGATCGTGGGAAACCGTCAGCTGCGAAAGCGCATCCACGTGTGCCCCGGGCTTTGCCAGAGTGTTTGACTGGTGCTGGTAGGGAATGGGGGAATGATTCAATCCATAACTGGTTGGTGGTTTGGAACCATGGAATTTTATGACTTCCCATAAATTGGAAATGTCATCATCCCAACTGACAAACTCAGATTTTTCAGAGGGATGAAACCACCAACCAGATAACTATAGTAGAATCTTAGTAGAATAATGATTCAAAATTATTAATGAACAATCATCCCATTCCCACATTCTCTACTCAGCACCAGTAAGTTGATGGAACTTGATGAGGATGTAAGACATAAGATGGAATAAGAAATACAGCTAGCCACAGATGGGGTGAAAATTGGAAGTTGGCTATATCCAATTGTACGGTATCCAAATGTAGGCTGGTTGTTCTACTCATGATTCTACGTGACCAGTTCGTGTTGTGCAAATGTCAGTGAGTGTTGTTTGCACGAATATTTGCATCAGATCATCAGTTCATACGTGTATAATATACATACATTATATATATATGTATATATTCATAGCTACAATATAGTTATATATATATATAACCCATTTATACACGGAATACATATAATACCCATTAATACCCCATTTTTTCTGGTGATAGAACCAGCCCAGCGATGCCCTCAGTAAAGAAGCGCCTAGAGGCGTATCGAGCACGTGCGCAAGTCTCGGTGCAACGAGGCCAGGAGGAGATCATGATGGGTCGGCAGATAGCGATGGATATGGTGGGAAGGAAGGTTTTTTGGATTCAAAATAAATATTATATATATAATTATATATAATTATATATATATGTATTATGATATATTAAATGAGACCAACATTAATTCATTGGTGTCATTCCATAAATATCCTAATGATATCCATACATGATATCCACCCTTAACCATCCCATGGTATCCTCAGGCCTTTCGGCAGCGCGTGAAGGAGAATGACTTGAAGAAGCAGCAGGCCCCGAGAACTGTGTTGGGAGAATCACTGGAACTTGGGATGACGAGAAATGATCAAAGATAATGAGTCTATATGGATTTTAATAATGACGTGTATATATATATATTATATTAATATATACATAGAGAGAACTACAATAACTAGGTTCATAGGGATTTTTTGTTGTGAGGGGGGAACCCAGGCAACAAGTAGTGGCAGCAATACAGGTTCTTCATTGCCACGTTTGATCACCGAAGGATACTGCATATCCTTTGCAAATATAATCAAATTCAATGGATTGGTTTAAGGGAAAATCTACAGGAAACCATAGATTTTCCCATGAAGATCATGGGGCTTTCCTGTAAATTTTCCCATAATCCAATCCATTGACAAATATAATCACTGTCATGTTGTAGTACCAATGGAAAATCCCCGTTTGTAGAGGATTTTTCCAGCTGTAAACCTCGAGTTTGATGGGGATTTTTGCAGCCACTGCACTGAGCAAACCGGAGGCTACTGTAAATCATCTCAGGTCCACACAAACTGCACAGGATGCTGTTGCCTGAAGAAATCTACATAGATAATACCATATAATACCGTAAGACTCAGGTATTCATTGTTTTTTGGTGGGAAAAAACAAAATTTTGTAGTTCTGCAGCTTCAGGACACTCCCTCCTTTCAGTTTTAGGCAGGTCCTTTTCGTCTTGCACCACAGCACCAATCTTGTGACAAGCCGTAGACCAGGCGAAGAAGGAGGGCAAGAGCATTGTGTGCAAGCGCGAGCCCGTGGGGTCGGAGCCTTGTTGGGATTGCCCCGGGAAACAGTGCAAGTCAATCTGTGGCTATACTGAGCAGATCTGAGCAGCTAGAAAAATACAGGGTATCCAAGATTGGCTGTGCTCCATGGTTCGGATTTGGTTGTTGGGAACAATGATGAGCATTGAGAAGCCAACTTTGAGACGGGTTTGGAACATGATTTGATGGGCGGATGTTGATAAACGATGACATTTCCATACGATTCCTGGCTACACCCGAATTCTTCTCGTGAAAAATCTGAGTTTCGGCTGGTCTAACCGACCGTTTCCTGCTGGGAAACTGCTGGGATACATATACCCCAGCCATGCGATGAGCTGACCTCATCGCGTCGCAAGGCCAAAGGAGATGAAAACGGTGGAGGCGAACCCAGAGGAGGTCGAGGCCGGTGGTTCATGATTTTTATGGTTGATGAATGGTGATGAATGTTGATGACTTCATGATTTCACTAAACACAAGTTGTTGTTGATGTGGTTTTTAATGGTTGAAATGGACCAAGAAAGAGAATGCAAGAAACAAATATAAACACATGTCATTAGCATCTCTATCTATGATCCAAGAATGAATCTAAGGAGCCAAGTCTTCTGGAAATGGGCTTCAATTGTTCACCCATATTATCCGTCTATATCCGTCTCACAATCGATCATATGCATTGTTCCCGAACTTGCCATGTTGAAGTGGACCATGATGATAAACCGTCAAACTCTGGGGGTAGCCTATTCTAAAAACCGTCATATTTTGAAGGATGCCCTATTTTCAAACCAGGGGTGTAGCTTATGTCCAAACCAACAAAGACTTGTAGAAAATTCAGGTAGCCGGTTAGCAGCCGGTTAGCAACCCAAGTGTTGTTCCGGAGCAGGTCCTGGCACCGCTTCCCTTTGTGGAGAATTACTTCTAAAGGAAGCGCTGATGTGCGATGGCTGCGATGGCTGCGGAAAATTCATCGCTGCCATGGGGACGAAAGCTGCAAAGTACATGATCAACGTAGGGAATATTTGTTCAACAACGGGAATAGAGTGGGGTAAGTAAATAAATATATATATTATATATATATATATATATATTATTATATGTATTATTATATGTATTCAGATATATTCAGATTATTACTTACATTACATCCAACAAGATGTGTTGGGTTTGTCTCAAAATGAGGGATTCCCAATTTGTGGCGATGTTAATAGGGAAACTAATGAAAAATGATGGGATTTGGGGGTTCCAAACTTGGAGACAACCCCAACGCTCCATTTTGGGTAGTTGTTCATATGTCCCGTCGTCAAAAGTTGGAGGCAAAGACAGAGAAAGGACATGTTTTTTTTCATTCGGGGTCGACAACTCGTAATTCATCAGTGCTAGGACCATTCCCTTAGTTCGAACTCATTAGTACCCAACACCCAACACCAGAGCTTGGGACTAATGAGTGTGGATGCTTCGGATCCACATGCAGCCCGTCAAAAGTTGGATAGTATACCCATATTGGGGGATGGTTATATGTAATATAATATATGATATAATATATGTGCTATATATATATTATATAATATAAAGTATAGTACATATATTATATATATGTGATATTATATACATATTATGCTATTATATAATATATATATATACTATGTATGTTATAACATATATATATATATATATATATTATAATTATATATATATGTGTATATATAATAATATATATAATATGTATGTATATATAATATCATGTATATATTATAAAATATATTTCTTATAGTGTAATATATATATATAACATGTAGGGATCTATGTACCAATTATAAATTATATTTATATATGTATACATACGGATTCCCATTATGGGATGGATAACCATGATTCATATATGTTTTATACTGCTTTATAACATCACATCACGCATAGCTGGTTACACGTAAGTCCCCTACAGACAGCCTGTATCCTCCTATTTGTCGGAGATTTTGCACTGGGGGTTGCCTGAATTTCAGGCCACTTTTGCATCAGTCAACCACCATCCCTTGAGGGTTGCGAGGGAAACTATGGCAAGCCTCAATTTTGGTATGGTCTCCGAATCACTGCAAAGTCCTCCACGTACAACCATGGGTTTCCAGTGTTGGGAAAGGAATATCTCACCAGCATGGCACTCCGCAAACAGGTGGCATCTGTACGACAAGATCACATCCGTCGGAACGGGCACCCAGGGACGACTTGGTCGGACCAGCAAATCCCCCTGATATGAAGATTACCACCCAGGCCAAAATGAAGAGGAACAGAAAAAAAAACAAAATAAAGATGGTTTTTCTGTATTTTACATCAATGACAGTAAAGCAATAGTAAACCATCCCCACTTTGATCATAAATTGGTTGTATAAACCATCAAAACATGGGTGGTTTATGACATTGCTTTACCATGAAAGACATTGGCAAAAGCTTCTGACTTCGGAGGATCGCAAACTTCGTGTTGCTGAGGTCAAAAGTCATCAGGAACGAGGTGGTGAATCACCGGGATGTTGAAGGAGAAGATGTTGACTTGGCAAACTGGAGAGAAACCCATGGCTTTTGCCATAAGCTTTGCATGGAGCTGGTTGCTGGATGTTGCTGGCACATGGGATGGACGTCAGTGATGTCACTTGCTTTTTTTGCGGATGAAAAAATCACCACTCAGTTCGGAATCTAGCGGGACAATGTTCAATAGCCAACTCAGTCATATTTGGAACGATGATCAAAAGTGACTTGTATTATCCAATCAGCTTGTGATAATGGGGGGTGTTTGAACCCTCAGTTACCTCGAAAATCAGCTACTTGATCATCCACATTGCCACTTTCAGTAGATAGACCAATCTCTCACTTTAAGGGATACAAATCAAATTAACATAAATCCTTTTATGATCTGTACGCATATACTTGTATGATCTTGTATGCATATATGTTAATGTTATGTATATATATACATATCTACATGAGCATGCAAATACTGAGTAGAAAGAAGAATCATTTGTACATCGCTTCATTTCAGCCAAGTGAATCACACTATTTCAGCCATATATTACATATATCGATCCCAGTTATATTCACTAAGTTGAAATGATTCCGCTAAATAATCCGTCCCAGTCCCAGCTTTAATCCATACATATTATATAATATATATATATATTGGTATTCCCATTATATCCTGAGATATTTCAGTTATTCCTAATCATTTTTTTCTGAAACTGAGATGTTGGTTTACTATTCCACTATCTACTATTATCTACTGTATCTCAGTTTATAATAATCTATTGATACAGAAGATAGTGGTGGCTACAATTCCCACTAATTAGATCTAATTAGGATATCTCAGTTATTCCAATTAATTAATCAGCTATTTCACTTCTTTCCACGTTGCGTATCCTACTCCTTGGAAAAGATGTATATCCGCAGATGGACAGCGACAGCGACAGCTCAGGAGTCACACCTCTGCACTATGCCGCCTCGGAGGGAAACTACCGAGCTGTACAGGTCGAAACTACCAGTGATTGGTGATGAAATTTGGGGGTTTCAATTTGGGGGTTTCCATATCATAGCAGTATATAGCAGTGATGATATCATATCCATAAGGGTTTCCATGAACGGAAGATAAAGGGGTCTGAACGAACAAGCCATGAACAATCCATGGCCAGGTGTTGCTGGCGCAGGGCGCCGACCCCGAGGCTCAGGGTTTGTTCAAAAAAAATGGGCAAGGCAATAATTTTTACAGCTACCATTTATTACCATTTGGGGATGGCTGATACCAGCCATAAACATGGTGATTTTGGTGATTATGATATTGAATTTTACCAGAGGAATGGTGCCTGTTGGTAGAGATTGAAGCAACAGGAATGGGAAGATAAAGGGTTTTGCCGTACGTGACGGGGAGCATCTTGGAATTTTATCGTTGGGGATGCATGGAATCAAAACAGTTGCAAAGTTTTTGAAGGCTGGGAAATCAGGAAATCGGTCACTTTGATTTTTTCTGGGAGAATCATCTAGAAATCATCTAGAAATGATTTTTCAATAGGGGTGATCTGGGATGTTCCGTGGATGTTCCATGGATGTTCCATTGATTCCATTGTTAGCTTCCATGGAGAATCTTGCAATGGCCACAACACCCGCTGAATTTGGGGCCGACAGGGGCCAAAAGGTTACATCCAGAAGCGAAAAACCTTGGAGAGGTAGTTTACTCATGATTACCCGGCCTGGTAAACTGTCACATAACTATGGAAAATCACCATAGAAATAGTGGATTTTCCCATGAAAAATGGTGATTTTCCATAGTTATGTTAGTTTACTCATGATTAATTCATTTCAATCCTTTAGTGTTTTTTTTGCTGTAAATGGAAAATCACATCACCATAACCAGCAAAAGCTTATCTTTTTGCGGACTTCCAAAGGTTGATCATGGTGATGTGACTGAGTTGTGAAGGTCGGTGTTTCATGAGAGTCTGATGGCTCCACCCTTCGGTTCTCTCATTTCGGCAGGCAGCCATTTTGCTTAGCAAAGCAACTTGGCACTCTACTGGACCTTGGAATTTTCCGGCAAGACATACGTTGGACTTGTGGAGACTTCATGAGACTTCTGGGATTTGAAGGGTTTGGGTTAGTTGAAGGCCCTAGTCCCACAGATGTTGGGGAAAACCACCAGTGGCCGAGTTATAGGGTTGATTCCCAAAGAGTCCATTGAGCTGAGTCTCTTCCATTGTATTCCATTGTATTCCATTGAGGTCTAGTCGCCATACCCACCCATACACTTAGATTTGTTTTTTTTGTTGGGATTTGATCGGTTTTCACACCGTTTCTCCTACTAAATATGAAGCCAACTTCTTCGCAGGGCATTTTTACGAACCACAAAAAAGTCCTATTGAGCAACCTTTGGACTTGGCCTGGCTAAGAGAAACTCTGTTGTCAGCATGAAGAAACAGCACACATCTCTTGGCCAAGTTTCTTGCATACACAAAGATGGGTTCCATTGAGTTCCCACTGTGTTTGGATATGGGTTTATCATGATTTTATTGATATATCAACCAGCAACTACCATATATTATTGATATACTATTATATTGTTCCATATACTATCATGGTTTGTCTGTGTTTTTTTTGAAGAACATAATCAAACTTGATTCGACTGATCATGACCGCATTAAAATGACCAGGTTGGAGTCTATGATTTGAGACTATCCTAAAGTGGGATGTGTTCAAAAAACTTGGTCACTCCACAATATCCAGAAATGATTAATGTATTGACCATTCATGTGAATGTATTCAAATCATTTAGGTTTTCATATCATCATGTTAATGTATTTGAGTGCTCTTGGTGGGGGCAGAGGGCACCTTTCTGTGTAATTGGACCCATTTGGGCGCAACATTTGTCTAGTTAGGTCGGCAAAAGCGCCCAAACATCGGATGTGCCGATGAGAAACATGCCGAATCCTCTGCAGGCCTCACAGAATTGAAACTCGCATCCTTTTTTTTCAGGAAAGTATGATGTTTACATGGTAAAAACGCATGATTTATGTGAGTTTATCCCAGATATTTCCCGATATGTCCATCGAAGGTCGGGGTGGGCCCTCCTTTTTTCCGGCCGCCAAGGAGAAGTTGAAGCAGCAACGAGCGCCACTGACAGCCTTTGACTTGGCAAAGGTCCGAGTCCGGGGGGTTTCCCCGCTGGCTGCCAGGGTAGTTCCTATAGAGTTTTGCTGTGAATGATTAGACATAGACAAGCAAGAACATGGTTATACCATGTTATACCGATAACGACAATAGTATCGTATATGGTATTAGTATGTATTAATGATAATGGATGGACAAACATATGTATATATAGTCGCGTTTTTCTCCCTAGCGAGCCAAAAAGGTTGTAGCTGGTGAAGGATGTTGGCTGACCGCCCTGAGAATAGAAAACGTAGGTGCTTGCCAAATGCACCAGATATCACCAGATGTTTGGTAGGTAGGTTCTATCAATTCATATCTCCAGGACTCTTTGGTTGTTGCCACTTTTCTTAGGTAAATCGGTAAATCGTCGAACTAGATGGACCATGGGGCCCATAGCTACGTCAAATTACCAGAGGGTACCCAGTTCAAACCCAAGTCGATATATTGAGATAGATTGAGAATTTTAAATTATCCCAATTCTATCCTGAAATGTTAGGTATTAGGATAATAATTATAGATTCTGATAAACTATCCTTTAATTTGGGATAGATCATCAATCCTTGTTGCTTCATATGCAGGATAGATAAGTGTATATAAATTCCATACTTTGGCATCATTGTAAACTATCCAAATATTTTACAGGAAGGGGCCCAGTGTGTTAGCTAAGTTGACTTACTTATAACATCTTATAACTTGGTTTGCTAAGGTTTTTTTTGTGGATATAAAATGATATGACTATAGTGAGATGGGGTATTTCAACCAACAAACATCACGTTTGGGGGTCCCTTCCCATGGCTCAGGACGACCTCACCCGCCGGACTCTGGCGGCGGGTTTGAGGACGGGACGAGGTGCGGGGCAGCAGTTTTTGGGGGATGAAATCAGGACTGGCAATGTGGAAAAACCATGGGAAAAACTAGCAAAGAATCAGAGGGATTCTCTCTTATATCTTGGGATATAATTGGGATAGCGAAAAAAAATTGGGATACAACTGGGACCTGACTGGGATGTGGGATAGATAACCAACACTATGAGATATTGAATGATACTTGTACTGTAAACGGATGATTTTACAACATTAAGGGGAAATTACTCTGGCTGAATTGCAACGACCTTGCGGGTCCGTCACTAATTATACATTGTGTTTTGGATTTGGAGAATCATTCCTAAATCGCCTTATTTTTGGTTGAATTATTATCATGCAGCCAGATAGTGGTAGAATGGGATATATTGGGATATAAAGGGATATTAGAGGGATATAGTGGGATGCGTACCCTCTGGTAGACTAACATAGCATAATAATGCATAATATAGCTATGAACAAATACAATTTTTGATAGGTAAATCATATATATATACTATATATATAAATGGTGCATTTTCCACAGATATGTTCAGTTTACTGGAGGGTAGCCAGTATTTTTGGGTGCGTCTGAAAAGGCGCAACGGCTCCATTTTCGGGATGACAAGCATTGGATTTAGGGCTCCATTTTGGGAGCTTGATGGATATGGAGGTTTCCTTAAATGGGGGTACATCTAAATCACCCATTTTAATAGGATGTTCAATTATAAGCCATCCATGTTTGGGTGCCATCATGCCAATGGAAGTCCCAAGGAGCATTGGCGAAAGCCGCTGGGTCCTTAGTACGGGACGTTGGTTCTGGATGTGTCTGGAAATGTGGTGAATGCCAAAAATGTGGATATGTTTCATAGGGGAAAAGGATAATAAACTCTGGCAATTGGGTGATTTTTGGGGTATATTTTCAGACACGCGTGCATAAACCTCGGTGAAGGGTGGGTCAATGGAGTGGTTTTTGTTGAATCGTCAGCTGTGGGTTGAAGGGAGAGGTTCAAAGGGTTGACGAGCTACTTTGAGGATGACCAAATGCAATGCCGCATAATATCATATATATATACCCTCTGGTTATTTACCATAGCTATGCAAAATGGCCCATTTACAGATGATGTTCCCATTAAAAACCTCCATTTATAATGGATTTACCATAGCTATGTTAAATATTGTTAAATAAGTTTCAGTGCTGCTTCTATAGCTGTGTTTGATTAGTCCATGACTGAAGCATGTTTTGCTTTGCTTGGTGTCTGCACATTCATTGCGATCATTTCATTTCCCTCTGGTTTGGGCATGTTCTAACAACTATAGGGGAAGACACCTAGGCTGTGAGAAGTGTGGAGTCAAGCTGTCAGAATGTGAACGGCTCGCCAGCGGCTGAGCTGCTGCAAAGCTGCCTCATTGTGGGTTTGTCCAGAATACTCCAAACATCTCCAAACATTTGCGACTTGGGTGTGTCTGAAAATTGGGTTCCCACAAAACAGCAGCTTCAATTGGGAAACTCATGATAAACCATGGAGTTTAACTGTTTTGGGGTCCCTATTTTCGGACGAACCCAATTGATCGAATGGTTTTCATTGGGCAATGGAAAATAATGACAAGCCAACCCACTGTGGCACGCTTGGGTTGGGATTTCATGACTCCAGTATGAGCAGGGCTGACCACAGCTAGCGCTGGAATGCGTCGCTGCCATTGGGATCACAGTCGGATTTTCGGCTGCTATCTGTGCAGCACAAATAGTCGAAGCCTCAGTTGAGTGGCTTTGGCTGCTGGATGCTTTGATGTGTGTTGTGGGTGAACATCTCATTTATGGATATGTACATATCATATGTGTTTGTATATACGTATATTTGTATATATATATCATCTCATTTATGGATCTGTACACAATGGTTTTTACTTACTATATTATATTACATTAATTTATATTGTATTGTATTATATTATATTGTATTATATTATATTGTATTATATTATATTGTATTACATTGTATTTTATTATATTGTATTATATTATATTGTATTATATTGTAATATATTATATTGCATTATATTCAATATTATATTACATTATATTAAATATTATAATTTAATATATCATACTATACTATATTATATTAAATATTATGTCATATTATATCATATTAAATATTATATTGTATTATGTTATATTACATTGTATATACAGATACATTATAGACACATAATACATATGTATATACACGTAAATTCACATTTACACAGAATACGTTGACATATAACGTCACACATGCAGAAAGGTTGCATTGGTGCGCCTAAAACTGAACTCCTGGATTCGTTGTGGAACGTGAAGTGAGGCGTTGTAGATAGCCCTGTTTGGTTAATAAAGCAGGTTATACAAAGCGTTTTTTTTTTAATGAATTGTAACAACTAAAAATTGGGATGCCTATGTAGCAACCAGTATCAACCAGTCAAATGGGATGGGATTGTGGTATATTTTCTGGGTTGATCTGCGGCTTACACTCATGGATGTTCATAGAATGAGAAAACATTGCTATTCTTGGAAGAAAAGGCCCCCTAGTTATAAGTTGGTTGAAATACTCCATCTAACTATAACTATATCAGGCTATATCCTGTAAGCGCAAAGGTTCACCAAATTCATTACCCTCTGGTAAACGTTTACAGAACTATGGAAAATCACTATGGTTAATGGGTAAATCAACTATTTCCATGGCCATGTTCAATAGCTTTTTGTTTGTTTACCAGAGGGCAAAAGCCAACTTAGCTAACAAACCGGGGCCATTTGGAGCCCCTTCCTGAGGATAGCTCAGGACTTCCGGATAATCGAAGCAGCCATGGGCCATGGCTTCCACAGCAAACTGTTAGATTATTTCATGGCATTCAATTGATATCCCAATTATATCCATATAAAACCTTGTAAAATCACTAACAAAAACTACGGTAACGCCATTTAAATATGTGGAGGGCGGGCCAGACCGCGAGGCCCCGGAGGTAGCATGAAATACCAGTTGGTATATTTAAATGTAGTTTCCGTATAACCACGTAAAATCATAAGAAACCTATTAGAATCCCTCCTCTTTTTTGCACTTAGGACCGGGGCCGGCCAGGGAGAGCCATGCCCTACATCACCATGTGTCAAGGCCAGCCCAAGATTGGCTATGGTAGACCTGGTAGATGATTCATATGATATATAAAATATGATATTTATCCATGGGAATATATAAAAATGGGGATATAACAACTAACAAGATGATCTGGTTGGTGGTCTGGAACATGGCTTTTATTTTTCCATATATTGGGAACAATCATCCCAACTGACTAATATTTTTTCAGAGGGGTAGGTATACCACCAACCAGTGATTCATAACTATTGTAACTATTGCAACTAATGGTAGACCTGATAGTTGGGGCGCACAACTATTGTAACTGTGTGGTGTATGGTAGATGTATTGTTCAGCAGATGGGCTAAAACTCCACCGACTGGATGGGTACCAGCTGATCCCTGGTTTTTTGCGATAAATGTGGAAAATCACCATAACCAGCAGCAAAGGATTTTTTTGTGACCTACCAACGATTGGCCATGCATCATTGATATTCATGATTTATAACATCCTGGAACAGTTGAAAATTGAAAAGGCATCTTTTTGGGGACCCCAGGGACCCCTGTACACCAATCCAAAATTTCTTTGGGACTGGGTCCAAGATTGCGGCGTCACCATGTGCCAAGAATTTCGGCGAATCTTGGCACATGGTGATGCTCTCTTCCGTGATTAGGAAACCTGCTTGGAGATGAGTGAATCAAAAATGGCCCTATCGTGTCGAACCTAGCTCTCCAGTAATTTCACCCATTTACAGCTGATTCTCCCCGATTTTGCCCAAAGTTGGGATTTTCCCGAGGGCCATGTTGGATTACCGGTGGGTACACCGTTATCATCCGTTATCCATGGCATGACGTGGCGCCAGGGCCCAAGTGCACCGCAAATGGTGCGGGGCTGATTATCAGGCGTGTGTCATGTGGCCTTACGGCTGCTTTACCATCTTGGAATCAAACATGGCAATGGAACATATCATATCACATTATATCATATCATATCATATCATATCATATCTCATTTATAGATGTGCTTTCCCTTTCAAAACCTCCAATGGATGGATGGCATAATATCTCATTGATAGATGTGTTTCCCCATTTAAACTTCCAATGGATGGATGAATATAGATGATATTCACTTATGTTCCATTTGATTACAGCAGAATTCAGCTGTAATTCCCTCATGATGAGACCTTGGCCACCCCAAGCTGCAGCACAGTTGGTGGTTTTTATCGTACCATGCAGAACTCCAGACAGCCATGAAATAGTGATTTGATTCAAAAACAATATGTATGTTTTATAAAGATATATATATATATTATATTATTATTATATATATATACAATGTATATCCTCGTGTGTTATATATATATATATATGTATACAGTATACATAATTATTACGTATAGATCGCTATCAGGGACATGGAGGACTTGGCCTTCGGTGTGGCGTGCGTCGAAGCCTCCGGTGGGGATCCAAAGTGAGCCATGGAGATTTCTTTGGGACCGGTGAGGAACGGTAGACCAGTACATAACATAATCGACACATATATATATATATAAATGTATGTATGTGTATATATATATGTGTATATAAATATGTATATATATATACAGATATGTATATATATATACAGATATGTAGATAGAAGCAAGAATATATCAATGAACATGCAAGACCGGCATTTCTTTTGGGAGGGGCGAGGGGGTAGCTCTAAATATGTGTATGGGTATTGGGGGGATTTCGCCCACAAAAAGGGCTGGAGTATTTATTCCCAATCTATGACGATTTTTCATGGGGAAACCATTTACCAATGACTGGAGATGGTGATTTGGCCAAAAAGGTTAAAGGAAGGGATAGGAAGGGGTATAAAACCAACTATGATGTGGGACAATAACTATGTGGATAATATATACAGTAATCAATGGGGTAGTATATCTAACTATTATATTGGGACAAGATGCTGTAGTCAAGCCATTGGAAGAATAAGCCGAAGCCACACAATGGAGATTTCACATGATATAGTTGAACCAATAGTGAATTTTGGCGAGCAAAACAACACTTGGTTTTCCTCAATTGTAAACCACAATTCAGGAGATATCGGGATCTAACCAATACTTGATTTAGCCAAAGAACAGATTTCGGATGTCACATCATGTCACAAAAAAGGAGATGATGAGGAAGATGCAAACTACATTACATTACATTACAATACCTATCTACCTACCTACATACATACATACTTACATACATGCATGCATACATACATACATAGGAGTTCCGATCCGGAGAGCCACCCAAAAGTCGGATTCGAGTCGGTTTCGGGTTTCGGGTTTCGGGTTTCGGGTTTCGGGTTTCGTCGATTGAAACCAACTTTCGCTGTCGGTTTCGGGTTT
>Ga0126342_10007584_pt1 | contig 19406 bp, 17 predicted proteins | sample Cyp1metagenome_FD_92528 | JGI IMG/M metagenome (GOLD analysis project Ga0126342, IMG submission 92528) | Coral microbial communities from Lord Howe Island, Old Settlement Bay, Australia - Cyphastrea 1 metagenome | ecosystem: Host-associated > Invertebrates > Cnidaria > Coral ... | reverse complement strand
GCCACAACGGCGTGCGCTTTTTCGACATCTCAACTTCCAAAAGTGGTCCGAGAATGGTGTGTTTTGTACATTTTGACTTCGAAATGTGCTTCGCGCCACAACGGCGTGCACTTTTTCGACATCGCAACTTCCAAGAGTGGTCCGAAGCTGAGGTGTTTTGTGCATTTTGACTTGGAAATGTGCTTCGCGCCACAACGGGGTGCAATTTTTCATCTCTCATCTGGCCAGCTGGCTCCGCACCCGCCGCTTTAGCGAGCCTACTTTTCGGCCCTCCGGGGCCACAAATCATTGGAAAAACACCGTGTTTCGCGACTTTCCTACCTTTTCGCGCACCTGCGTCTTCTTTCTCCTGACTCTTTCTCTTCTCTGATCTTCTCTTCTTCTCTTCTCTTCTCTCTGACCCTTTCCATCTCTGTTTTTCATCTGTCCATATTGTCGGAAATTTGACTTCTAAACTTCCTTCGGCAAGTATTCCAGAGATTTCCAGTGTGAAACTTGATTTCATCCGGGTACAGGAAAAGCTCCAGTTGGTCTCTGTGCTCCAAGTTGCTGGATGGCATGCAGAGCAGTCGCTTGGAGGTCACAGGCGTGGAGGCGGGTTGTGTTGTGAGCGCGGCACGCCAGGCGCATGGCTCCAACTTTGCACTGAAGCTTCTGCGCAGGATGAGGTGTTTTTTGGAGCATCATGAATATGATCCATATGAAGCATATGAAGCATATGATTCATCCGAAGCATACAATCCTGAAACGTTTGTGTCTGGCAAGTCTTTTGAATCGACACTTGGGTCACTTGGGACTGTGCTGCTGCAACGACCTGGTATTTTGGTTGTAAATAAACCTTCTGGCACCAGCAGCGAAGATTTTGTGAATCTGATGGAAGTGGCACTTGCTGTGCCTTTAGTAGCCGTATCTCGTCTTGATCATCCAACTTCTGGAGTCTTGCCACTGGCGACGGGCTCCAGGATCCAATGGCTAAAGGCGCAATTTGCAGGTCGTCTTGTGGTGAAGAAGTACCTCTGCCTCTGTCAGGGTCCAGCTCTTGGCCCCGTGGGGCACACCGGACGTCTGGACCAGCGTTTACGGCCAGCGACGTCGGCGCGGACAGAGGTGTCCTGCTGGGGAAAGGAGGCATTGACCATCTTCAGGGTGGTGGCTAGATATGCTGATGGAATGGATGGACTGGATGGAATGGAACTGATCCAACTGCAGGTGCAACCAGTCACTGGAAGAAAACATCAAATACGTGCACACTTGGCAAATATTGGAAGACCCGTAGTGGGTGATCGGAAATATGGTGGATATGGTCGAGGTCGAAGATCTGATTTTCCAATGTCTCGATTGTTTCTTCATTGTGGCTATCTTAAGTTCTTCGATCTACAAGGGGAGGAGGTGATTGTGGAAGCTCCGCTGCCAGCTGACCTTCGCAATATCCTGAGAAACTTGAAGCCAAAGTATTGAGAGTATTGAAGCTAGCTCGACCAGTCACTGGCATTGCATTTCACCAATCTGTGCAAGAAATGGATCCAAGTTCTCTTCATTGCCTGATCTCATTAATTCTTGCAAATAGAATTCTGCTTGTTGCATTTCGTGCCTGGCTTGCCTTCCAAGCAGAGAGACCTTTTTTTTTTTTGTGGTGAGGAGTTCCTGGACTTTTTACCAACAGTCTTCGACTTTCTGAGGCATACTTTTTTGAGTCAAACCGTCATTGGTCAGGTGGCATCTATTTCAGCACCCCACCAGTCTTGAAACCTTTAGACTTTTGAAGTGGCGGTGAAACACTCTTTTCATCTTTTTTCCTCCTTTCCTATTCCTCAGATGGGGAACGGGTTGGGACTACAACATCTAATTCAACTAATCCTTTCATTCAGCTTTGACCAAGAACATGATTCAAAACTGATGAGGTAAAGAGGCATCACAAATTCCCGATACATGATTGAAGTTAAAATTCGTTTGTTGTTAAAAAGCCCCAATGGACTCAGAGCATTGAACTCTGGAGGCATGCAGCAGTTCTGCGAGGCGACTGCGCTGCAAGTTGCAAGTTGCAAGCAACTGAATGTGTCTGAAAATGGCCCATGAAACGGCTTATTTGGGGGGTACACCCCAATTTCAGATATACTCGTGTAGAAGTGGCAGCTGCATTTTCTTTCTCTATGAGCATTTCTATCCTTGCGCATTTTGGCTGAAGTGGTCCACTTCAGAGAGGTGAAGTGGTTCCTGCTCGAGGCAAAATGTTCGAAAATATGAGAAAGGCCAAAGATCATGGCGCAGTAGTGTAACGATATGTAACAATAAGAGATAAATAGAGATAAGGACCGTCGTAACGTGACACCATTTCTAGTGACCAGTCAGCACCATAGGACAGTCATTTGAGTCACCAGATTCAGCGGCGCATTAAATTCCATGGATACTTTCGACGAAAGTGCCTTGCTCAGAGCGTAAAACCCATTGCATGATTTTTGTGCAGCATCAAATATCGAATTCTTGGAGGCTTATAATTACTTATATACCCTCTGGTAATTTAACATAGCTATTGAAAATGACCATAGAAATAGTGGATTTTCCCATTGAAAATGGTGATTTTCCTATGTTAGTTTACCAGAGGGTAGCCCAAATGAGATGCAGTCAGACATATCTGGTGATTTGAATGATTTGAATGTGATTTCACCATCTTTGACCATGGCTCATCATGAAATTCTCCGCAAAGGTGTCTCCATTGCAGCCTTGGCACCAGCACCTGTGGCCCCTGTCGCCCCTTTGGCACCAGTGAAGATCAGTTGGATCCTTATGCTTTCATCGATTATCATGATTATTGTAGACTTGTAGACATATTCATAAGATTATGATGATTATCATCATATATCATCATTATATCATCATTATATCATCATTATATCATCATTATATCATCATTATATCATCATTATATCATCATTATATCATCATTATAAACCATCATACACTCTGCAGTACAGTTTTGCAGATCCTGGCGACCAACAAGGTCTGGACGATGTGCTGGAAGCACTTGAAGCGGAGGAACGGCGGCTGGAAATGGTAGAAGAAAGATGCCACAGTGGTTTCCCCAGATTTTCCAAAGACGTCCCAATTATTTTCCGGTTTCTTCCACATTTTCTTTGGCACTTCACAGGTATATTTCTTCATTGGTTTCCAAAACCACTAAAAGGCCCATGTTTCGTCACACTCAATTCTTTCAAGATACCGAGTCTTTATCTCCCCAGCCTTTGGGCTATTGTTGTCAGGATATTCCTGAAAGCCGTCGTCAAAATGCTGCTTGGTAAGACTTAACATATTGCCCAAAATTTGATGAATGAAACATGTGCGCGGTCCCCCTCTTTTTGGATGCAGACAAAATGTTCTTCTTAATGCTTCTTACCTTTTAATCCAATCAAATCCGATTGTTCTTGTTCTAATATACCATCAAACTTGTTGAATCAAACATTTGAAGCAAGAACCGGATTATGAAACTTTATGATGGATCGATCCTTAGAATCACGGATTTCCCAATTTTTTTGGGGGCAGAAAATCAACGCATTTCAGGTCAGAGAGCTCAACGACACGTCACGAGTCTTGGGCATGTGCCTGGGTGTTACCTCGCATTGGACCAAGGTGCGGCAGAGAAGTTACCGGGGAATTTTGTTATTTAATACTGTTATTGGTTATATCTCTGGATATATACTGGGAATGTAATGTAATGGTTATATACTGTTATTCTATCTCCATAATGGCTGGAATTTATTGTTTTATTGTTGTTGTGTTATATATGGGCACATATGGGATATATCAATAAGAATTTTAAATTTAGAACTGGGGAATTTGCAGAGATGTTCATGTTGTTATTGGATGTTATTGGTTATATACTGGGAATATAAACAGAGTATACCAGCCAGTATGGAGATAGAATGGTATGTTCACGGATATATGACCAACAATATTGGAATTTAGGGAATGTTCATGATATGGGGAAAGGACCGGATTTCAATGGGAATAATGCTATAATGATGGTATAATCACCATGCCATGGAATATAATCCCTTCTCCCTATAAAAAATCAAACGCCCCCCAAAAACCATAGTGGATGTAGGGCCAATGGGGGATGAAACCCCATATCACTGGGACCATTAGAATTGAGGTGTTTGATTCTGTTTGATATGGAATAATTGAGTAATTGATATGATCCATTGGCAATGTAGTAATGATTAAGACATGGTACATTGCTAATAATAGTGAATAAATGTATAGCTGTGGGTGGATGGATTTCAATGGAATTCCATGGGGGTTTTTGATCCAGCTGAATTGATCCGGGAGGCCACTGTGGTTCACAAATTCAGCCGAACATGAAAGACAGATGAAATTGAAAGCGAAGACGGCAATGTGTGTAACAATGTATTAATAAGTTTATTAATATATATATATTATATTATACATGATATAAATATAATGCAATATTATATATTGTATATACAGATATATACAGGTTTATATTTACACATATTCAATTCGGTATGGGGTTGAACTTCGGGTGCCAAAGACAGGATGGTCTACAACCAAATCAGTGGGAGATCATTCTTTTCCCACCATTTTTTACACCCATTTTACCTATCCGATTTAGAATCCCAATTATTGTTGGTTAGATCCCCCATTTTGGTTGGTTGTGGATGCCGCTTTCACGTTTGTCTTCCAGACAGAGCTGGCAGGGTGCAAAGATCTCTGCTGCTACACGTTGGAGGCGAGAAGATCCAAGTGTTGAGTTGTAATATTTCAGATCATATCACACACATGTATCTACAATAATATGAGAATATAATGGCAATTTAATTTCTGGATGAAAGTTGTCTACCCGCGCATTGACAGGCCTTCGACCACATCCCTGCTTTGCCGATTTGCTCAACAGGAGTTGCCAGGCTTTGAATTCTCCTCCATCCAAGTGAACAAGGCTCGGTGAACTGCTCCAGAGATGGAGGTCCAAGTTGACCTGCAAAAATTCCTGGAGGATTACAAAGCCGCTATGCACGTGGACAAGAACAACCTTGGACCTTCGTACATCATCGGACTAGGCGATTCATCGATCTTTATCGATTCATCGGTGTTTTTTTTATCAGACATTTGTTGCAGTTGAAGGCGACTATTCTGGAGGTTGGCTGTGGCTGGATGATGGCAGCAAATTGGGTCGGGCCAAAAACATCAGGAGCCCGCACGGAATGGACGCAAGTGGACGCAAGTGGACGCAAGTGGACGCAAGTTAACGAATTTGAAGATGTTCATATTTGAATCCTGATTTTCACCAAATCCCAGGATTCAGTGGCTTTGCGAAAATGATCTCTTGAGGAACAAGTGGTTCAAATTTGACGGCCGGAAGCCTCATTGTGCCGGAGACCAAGAGTCGACCCGGTGTCAGAGCCCCAAAAATCGGCTGAGTTGCTCCGGGGCCAAGGTGACTCCCTTCAGTGGACGTCGTTACACTCTGGCATCTTGGCCTCAGTAATGGAAACACTGCCACTGTGGAAGGTGCACCTAAGGACACTTCGTTTTTTTTTTCAAAGGAAACAAACTCTTCACGGACTCTATGTTTTTTTGTGTGAATAAGTCGTTTGATCCTTGATGTGCAATCGTGGCATGTCATAGCATGGAAGGTGATATTGTTTGCCTTCAATGGACTTTGCCCCCAAGTTCAGTTCAGGTGTTGCGTTTTCTGAGGTTTTCTTCACGTATTCGAATCCCAAAATGGCAACAGCGCTGTCACAGAAGGACACTGGGAGACACTTATGGCAGCTTCGCAGCTGGGGCAGCTGGTGTTGGATTCTGAGACTTCCTGTCGCGGCAGGAGCAGTTGTATTTGCGGGAGCTGGGCTTTCCACTGCCCAAGGAGGCAAGGCTGCAAAGCCACTGTGGCCTTTGATGGTAACCAAAGTGAAAACACGGGAATTCTCCACCGTGATGGTGGTTTAGCATGGTTTAGCCCTCTTCTCTTCCTGAACAGGAGAACTTGTTCGAAAATATGTTTGAACAAGTTGAAACATATTTCCTGCGCGTTTCCAACTGAGATCCCCTGGGATATTTCAGAACATCTGTGCCCCTTCGCTTTGCAGGTGTGCTGCCACGCAGCATCCCAACCATCCATGCCTCGTCCTCGGGATCTGTTGACAACATAATGATCATTCATATTAATCATCATCACTGTCATTGTCATTATTATGATCATTGTGAATTTAATGATAAGAAATGATCACAACAACTATTCATAAGGGGGGCTATATCAATTATGATAGATTTTTAATAGCCCCCATACGCCTGGCGCACCAGGATCTACCTCCCGGCAGTCTGGCGGGTGCCACGTGCGCGGCAGATCTTTACGGATTTTGAGCGAGAGGCGATGGCTCCATGTCAGGGTTTCGCCTGAAGAATTGGATATTCATGGGATATATTCATGGGATATATTCATGGAATATATTCATGGGATGTCTTAATGGGATGTATTAGTGGGATATATTCATGGGATGTCTTAATGGGATGTATTAATGGGATATATTCATGGGATGTCTTAATGGGATGTCTTAACGGGATATATTCATGGGATGTCTTAATGGGATGTCTTAATGGGATATATTCATGGGATGTCTTAATGGGATGTCTTAATGGGATAGAACCAGCTTGATAGGATCTTTGGGTGCTAGAAAGAGTGGAGGATGATGAGGATGGGCCCCAAACTTCTGAGAGTTTCAAAAGGAAAATGATGATAGACCAGCTGATTTGCCAGCATTGATTTGCCCATGATTTTTCATCTCACTTGTTCATGATTTGTTGATTGGTTGATAGGATTTTTGATGATCCACGGTGATACTCCCCTGGATTTACAATATCTTGTAATTATATAATCATCATGACTCACAACTATTTACCCTCAAGTGAACTCAGTAAGTATGAAAAATGATCTAAGCATCAAGTTTAGTACTCAAAGTGAGCCAGCCACTGGGTCCCATAGGTGCTACGCCGTGGAGGTTTGGGTCGCAGAACTCAAGCCATCCAGGTGGGGGTGTGGAAGCTGATGGGGAGGATCCCAACAGAACATCTTTTTAAAATATCTGTTGATCAACAGAAATGGCATTTTAGGTTTTCATTTTATAGTGAATTATAGTGAATAGATATGAATAGATGATTGATTTTCCCAATGTTTCTTCATTTTTGGTTGTTTTCAGTCATGGGATTGCACCAAGATATGGGGACATGAAATTTTTGAGGCGCCGTATTTCGGTTTCACTGGAAATGAGGTATCTGCAGTATCCCCAAAATCCAGTAGTTTATGATTTATGTATACTTTGGTTTTGGACAAACTCAAATAATGAATTCACATTCACTTGATGATTTTGAGGCTGACTTTCTGCAGTTTTTGGGGAATTTGCCAGGTTGGCCAGAAGAAGGTTGGAGTCATGCTGGAGCCTTCTATGCTCCTTGGATGTGCATCCCCACTTTGTATAGGTTTGAACATCATGGTTAGTTCACCCAGTTATACGTGTCACCGTGTATATGTACATATATATATATATGTACACATAATAGTAATGATAGTATGATAGTATGTTCTATTTTATTATATCATATTAGATTATATCATATTGTATTCAAACAAAAAACATATATATATATAATTCATCTTGATATTATATTATATTATGTTATGTTATAATATATTATATCATATTATATTATATTATACTATATTATATTATGCTATATTAAATAGTATTATATCATATTATATTACATTATATTATCTTATGTTATGTCATCTTATGTTATGTTGTGTTGCATTATATAACATCATATTATATCATTGGATACATCCGATATACCCAAGTAAAATCGTTTCAATCCACTTATGAATCCATGTAGAGCGGCAGCTTCAGCCAAGGCCTCTGCGCATGGTCACTGCCGCGCTAAGCGCCGACGAAAACAAACACGGCCAACACGTGCAGGCAGAAGATGCCATGGACCAAGATGAGGCAGGACAAGGATGAAGATTATCAGGATATAGTTTGATGGATTATGACTATGTATGTGTATGTACATATACATATATGTATGTATGTACATGGTGATAATCCCCTATTTTGGGGATATACCACCTATTTTATGCAGATGGAACATGGATTGAGAATGCTTGAGATGGATTTGGACAAAGATGATCGGGGGTACCTCAATCTTTGGCAAGACACTAGTGGGTCAGGGAAAGATAAGGACATACCATGAAATACCCTCCGGTAATCAAACATGGCAATGGAATATCTCCCATTTTGTTCCATGATTTTCCCATTAAAACCTCCTTTGATAGAGGATTTTCCATTGCTACGTTTGATTACAAGAGGATACCTGGAAGTGCTGTCCGACAGGTTGACAACATGGCTCTTTATGCTGGCTCACTCAGGTCCGCTCAGTCCAGGTTTGTGGATATCATGTTTCATCGAAATGGATCCGTTTGGTCTCCTGTGACATTCAACTGGACATTTTTTCGACAGGCTGTTGGGAAGCGACAGCATCAAGTGGCTATCTTTGGGTCGTGGCCATCTGAAGGCTCGGTGTTCCACCTGGGTCGGTGATGCGGTGATTTTGAATCGTGCGAACGATCGCAGGCTCGCCGACTGGCTTGAGACCGATGTGCCACTGATGGCCCGGATGGCCTAAAATGGAACACTCTGTGAGTGTTGGAACGAACTGTTTGTGGAATCCTGGATCCAAAAAAACACAGAAATTTTGTGAAATGATCAGACATGATCTAGATTGGAGTCTCTGGAATTCTCTGGAATGATGACGCTTTCAGCCTGAGAAGAGTCCAAACATAGGTCCAACCCTTGCTTCTTTGGAACCAGGAGATTCCGGTGGGAGTGCTTTGGGGGTGAAAGCATTGGTGCCTGGATACAGGCATGTTAGATTCTGTTAGATCATGTTGGCCATATTTGTTCCGCAAAGCGGGGGAGCATCACCGCGAATCGGAGCGGGAAAGAAAGGCTGCGCGAGGTTCGGACTGCGACTTGGATCTTGAGAATCCATCTCACAGAATTCGCAAAAGCGTTGCTTTGCGGAAGACCCGGTAGACCCTCAGATTTTGCATCGTCCTTTTGCAGGCATCGTCCTTTTCGTTGACGGCTATGCTAAGGTCAGAATTTATCGAGTCGAATCATAGCAAAGCGAGTCGTGCCTTGTGCAGCGTGGTCTTTGTCCCTCGGTGCTTGTAGGTGTCTGACAGAAATGGCTCATTGAAAGGCACGGCGGACTTTCCCCTTGAAGTTGTATTAGTTGTATTGGAATTCCATGGAATTCCCGAAGATTTGATTCACCATGACCAAATGCAGTCGTTAGATGTAGTTAGTGTATGTTCGTGATTGTTTGTGCAGTTCCTTTTTCTTCCTTACAAACGATTAAGCTTCCGCCAGGTCGAGCAATGCGACATGGAGGCCTTGGCCGTCACTGGCTGTAGCTGTAGCTGTCGCTGCTGATGTCGTAGGCTTGGCGATTGGTGCGGTTCTTGCCTTGGTGGCCGAAAGCTACCACCTGGTGCACCGACATGTTTAATATATTTTAATATATGGATTTATCATGATCATGATTTAAGCGAATCATAAAGCCCAATTATGGGGATATATGGGGATGGTATGGATGTTGTGCATACCCCACTTTTGACAGCGCCGCCAGGACATCTACAGCGCGTTGTCCTACGTGAGTTCACAACTCCTGGCTGGTGTCTTAGGGCCATGGACATCCATGGGCCATGGCAGTGAAGTGAGAAGTCATGGCATTCAAGCTGATGTTTTTTATTGAATTATGTTGAATTATGATGAATTATATACGTATATATAGATTATATCTATTATATACATATTTGTATATGTCTGATACATCTAGATATAGTGAGATACACTCAAGCATAGCTGTCATTTTCGACCGCTTTGAAGGGCATTTACAAAGCTTGTTCCAAGACAAGTCCTGCCAGAGGTGGCAGCACTCCGGCCAGACGTGGTGAGAGCTTTGGCCAGTTGGCAGGAGGATCTGCGATACGAAGCATGGGCACGCTGCCGAAATCTGGTCTGGCACTCAGAAACTAACCCCTTGGATCTTGGAAGCCTTGGACATCTTGGAAGCTTAAAGTGCAGCATGCATGATATGCATGGAACATCATGGAACATCATGGAATGCATTCTGCCATCGATTCTCTTCCACTTAATCCTCTGCCCCGGTGATGCGGCTCGATTTCTTTGCAGGTGCGTGTGTCGTGCTTCTGCGGGGCCTGCCATTGGTGCGACACCTGCGAATCTCCACATGGATTTTTCATCGATCATATGAGTTTATTCGGGGCCTGAAGCATTTGATGATTCGGATGATTCGGATGATTGGATGATGCAGAGGAACACGGAAACTTCGCCGCCCGCCCAACTTTCAGGATCATTTCGGAAGACATCAATGAACAGCGTATGAACAGCACAACTTCATGTTTCACATGCCATGATATACATCACTCATCACTCCATCATTGCACAGAGCTCAAGAATCATACAGTAGTTGCAATAGTGCACAGGGCTGACGGAGAGGTGCAACACGTTGCCCCACCTGTGGAATCTCTTGAATCTGATTTGAATCTGATGTGGGTTCGCATCAATGTGCGAGAGAGGCAAGCCGCAAAGGCCAGACTCGTTTTTCCATGTTTTTTTTTTCATTTTCATGCAGTGGTCTGCAGTGGTAGGAGAAGCAACATGTCATTGATACAATGCTACAACTTGTGATCATGTCATCTTGGCGAGAGGCTCCTGAGAAGCAAGAGATGAAGCTCTGCGTGCTGGAAGCCACTCAATTGATCCTTCTTCAAGCAATAGCTTGCGGGGAATTCATCTGCGCCACCGACCCAAAGCTTGCTCTCAAAACGTATTTGGAATTCGAAGCAGATTTGTTCCATTCCAATTCTTATAACTACAAGGTTTCCATAGGTTTCCCCATCAACTTCTAGTTTTATATCCTTCACGACCAGCGTGCCAGAAGTGCCTTCTCAAGGAAGCAACTACGGGAACTGATCGCGCTGCGCTTGGTGCAAGAGGATGTAGCTCTGGCCGCAGGATGAGAATTGATTTCCTGTGTCAAAATGGAATGAACTGGAAATAAGTATAATCTTGTAAATATACAATCATCTCAATCATCTCAATAATATACAATTATATGATATCTATCATGATCTATCAGGATCTATCCCTATTGAATCCATTCAGTGTCAGTGAATGATCCTTGCGCATTTCACCACTTCGAAGCTTCACAGATCCAGTGAGGCTCCGATCTCAAAGCGCAGCCGAAAGCGAGACAGAGACCTGTCGGACCTGTCGGATGTTGAAAAGGGGACATTTTTTTGGGTACCCTATTTGAAATACCAGATATATCCAGATATAATGATTAAATACCAGATATAATGATTATCATATATATATATAATATAATATATAATATATAATGTATAATATATATATATAATAATATATAATAATATATATATATATTATCATATTTCTGGTTTTGCTATACCCAATTTATGGTTGGGGGATTTGGGGGTACGATATTTGAGACAAACCCACATTGGGATAGTACCAGCCATCATGGTGTCAAACGATGCTGGACATTGCTGGATATACTTGGAAATTCCAGCTGTGAACAAGAAACACCTTTAGTTTACCTTGCCCGTTTCCTCCTAAAGGATTACATCATGATGTATACCATGATACATATATATATAATCACATATACATATACACATATTGATTGATATAGTAATATATGTATATATATATAATTATAATTATATATAATTATATATAATTATATATAATTATATATAATTATATATATACATATATATATATATGTCTATTATGCATGTGTACAATACATATATACATCACGAGCCATGGGCGCCCAAGGCTTGTCCTTGCAGCTTGTCTATAATGGGCAGCTGTTGCCGAGCGAAGACGATGAGAAACCACTCAGTTGCTGTGCTAAGTGGTCAGGATGACTTCACAAAACTTGCACATAGGAAAATCACCATTTTAATGGGAAAATCACCATTTTAATGAATGGGAAAATCACCATTTTAATGGGAAAATCACCATTTTTAATGGGAAAATCACCATTTTTAATAGGAAAATCACCATTTTTAATGGGAAAATCATGATTTCAGACAAAGTCATACAAAGATGTAATCCTATATTATAGGACACACCGATGGCACACACCAAATACTGTAGTTGAAACGTATCGAAAAGAAACAGTGAAACTGCAGTTTCAGCATTTCACCAGTTGTCAACTCAGAGTTGTTTGTGGCACATTGTGGCACTCTCTTTGCAGGTCAGATGGGTGTTGGCGACGGCTCCGTCTTCCACTGCCTCGCTTCTCTGGCTTCGTTGGAACCTCAAGGATCATCGGAGGTGAAAATCGGGGTCCATTTTCATCGGGGAACTACCATCCATGGCGGCAACTGTGATGGGAACATGGCAGGCAAAGAAGTGGATTTCGCGGAAACCAACAACTTTTTCGCGGAAATTTTTGATGCCAAGGCAACTTCAACAGCTGAGCTGCTTCCCACAGCAATGCTCTGTGGATGGTGGTCGTGTTGTACATGTTTTGGGAGAAACTTGGACAGATGGGATGAAGACAATGATGTTTTGTTGCAAGTCATGTGTGGTGGAGGTATTGTTGCAAGTACTATATAAGGCTTGCGAATATACTCAGTCTTCCCATTTCTTCATCCATCCCCCATTGGTTTTTCAGGACTTGAGTTACTCCCAATATCCCCCAATGTCCCTCCCAAGGAGAGATTCCCGGACAACGATCGCAGCGTGTGTCGCTTCGGAAGAGTCATCACGGGCGCTACCATCGAGGATGACGGCACAGAGGGTGGAATCTCCCAGCTTCTTGGAGGATTTTGGACTGCGCAGTCGGTCAGTTTCTGATGGATTTTTGGGATGCCAACATTGAAGCAAAATCTTAGAAAACATGTTATGATATGGATATGGATATCAATCTGGGCATGATATACTATCAGATATCCATAGAAAATAATCTTATTGGAGGATATATGGAAATATATATACACATACATTATATGATTATATCCTCCAATATGATTATATTATATTATATTTATATTTTCCAATAGATGAATGTGTGTATATATATATATTTGTACTTAAATTATGAGATTCTCAGATATCGACGCTGTGAGGCTCCGCTGCATCGCGCCGCCACATCCCGCTGGGCCCGTGACCATCAGCGTGTCCTTTGATGGTGGTGCCACATGGTTGGAAGGCCCATGGATCCATGGATCCCATGGGGACATCATGTCTGGGACAGTGACATCCACTGACATCTTAATGATCAACGAATGATCATAGATGATCATAGATAATCTTAGATCGATTTTGTGAAAAAACACAAAAACTTTGTGAACAACTTTTGTTCAATATTGTTGAAATGCACTGGGAAATTCGCTGGCAGGACCAACCTTCTGGTACTTTGATCCTACAACTTGCTCTGGGGGCTATGGCTGCTTGGCACCAAAAGTGGACACCATGTTTATCCATTGACACTATTAGATATGCAATATATATATATATATGTATAATGTACATATACAGTATATATGATATATGTCGCAATATATGATATAATGTCCATCTTTTGCAGCCGGTCGTGACAGATTTGTGGAGCCGGTCGCTTTTCAGGCGTTCGTGTGGTTGCGGACTGTGCTGGAGCCTTGCCGCTGCGGACGGATCCATTCAGGCTGGGACGGAAATTCTTGGGACAATCCATGGAGATCTTCCATGGAGACCGGATCTTCAACTGGGACAGTTGGACATGTTGGACATGTCTGGGACCATTTCCACAGAAAAAAACAACTCTGATAACAGAAATTGGTATGCTGCACTCACATTCAGGTTGATCTGGGACCGCTCCGGTCGTGATCCGGAAGCCATACTCCCAGAGCAACTGTACTCTGAAGATATCTCAATTGATATTTCAATTGATATCTCTCGATTCTGAATCATTGATATTTCACCATGTCATTGATCGATAGCTGTTGATAGTTGTTGGTAGTTGTCGGTGATTTTTCAAGTTGGTGCCAAGGGTGGTGCTGGCTGCGCGTAGTGAAAGTGAGTGCTGAGCCATCCAATTTTACAGCCGTTTAGGACGGTCTCAAGTGGCAAATGGGAGCACAGACGGTTGAGTTGCGCAAGACCTTGTCAAAATGGCTTTTTTACATGTTTTAATCCCAAAGACTGCAGGTATATAGAAACCCACACCCATTAGATATTTACCATTTACCAATGGATGCATCCTCATGCACACCCACAAACAAATCCACACACACCCAGATCCATCAAACATGCCATGCCACCAACGCTTCAAGTGCTTGCGCTATAGGCATGTCCAGATAGTCCATGTCTTTGGGATTGCAATGACTGTTTTATGGAAAGATTGGGAAGCTTCAAATGGTCTGGAGGGTTGCCTTGATGATCCTTTATGTCTGGCAATGAAATAACTTGCAAAATATCAGCCGAACAGTTGATCTTCAGCTGCCATTGCCCACCAAACTCCAAAAACGGCTGCAGAAGGTCCCAAAGTGCAGCCATCTGCAGCCTAGTTTCGGCTGCCGCTGAAGCTGTGTGCAAAGAATGTGTAGGAGCACCATGCCTTGGGCTGAATTTTAAACCCATGGCAGTAGTAGGAGCGCTGAATTGCGCGGAAAGAAGTGTTAACCTTGGACGAATTGTGAAGGTCCTGAGCCCGCTGGGTCCAAGATTCCAACAGTCCTGGATCCCGTTGTGTCATGTTGTATATCGTTGTATTCCAACACTGTCCTATTTCAAGTGTCTGGCATAAATGTTCAGGGATTTTGCCAGGTACGTTTCTCAAGCATCGCTCTCCGAGACTGCTCTACTGGCAGGTTTTGAGTTGTGAGGTATCTATGTCATTGAAGGCATCTTTGAGCTGTGACTGAGCCGGTAATAAGGCTTTACATCTATTTTGTAATACCTGCCGTGGCTTTGTGAAGTGGTGGTTTGATAGTCTCCAGTTGATAATCATATTTGGAAGGCTATTGAGCTAACAGCAAGCGTCCATGATTCTTGAGTGGCTCTCGAAGCCTAGGATGTACATAGAATGTGTACACTCCAGATGCTTTCGCTTTCTGTGTCTTTGCTCATGATGTGCGAATGTGCAGCCATATTATCGGCGCGCTTGGCAAGCAGCCAACAGACAAGAGCCGCCGAAGAACACGGAAACAGGAGAGACGTACAGAGACATGGACCCTTTCACAATCTTTCACATGTTGTCAATGACGATAGTGCCCCCTGTACACACCAAAAACACACCTCGCAATTGCCAAGCCACACCATGCCACACCCATCTCAGCGTCAGGGCAGTGTGTAATAGCGGTGTTTAGGGCCTGGCACAGGCGCGTAGCTGTAGAGCGTTCCATGCGCGCCCTGTCGCCAGTGCCACCTCCTCGGGTCTCTGTGTGGCTGCACAAGCTTCACTTGGAAGGTGTCAGGACCTCGGTCAACGTCAAAATCCATGGTTTTTCCATGACACAATGTTTATAAAGGGACCATATCATCACATATTTATAGGCAAAATGCAGATTATCCAAAGTCAAACGCAGGTTTTTTGGGTACCCATTATTTACCATTGATATGTTCCGACGTGTTCTGCATAGCTTGTAGCAGGTCTCTACACCAGAGCCTTTCCGTGGAGATGCTGCGCTTAGCGTTCAGCTCACAGAGAGTGAGCAAAGTCGAAGGGCGTGTTTGAGGGGCCTTCTGCAGAAGGCAGTGCTTGGACAGGACACCGAGTCATGAAGAGTCATGGGGATGGCCTTGTAAAAGGCATGCCTTGTAGGCCTTGTAAAAAAGCGAGGAATTTGGTTCAACCCATTCAGTTGGAGATTTTGACATATTTTGACGTCCACAATGTCCTGGAGAAGTTGTGTAGTTGGTTGGATTCAACTGGAACAGTTCCACTGGGTGACTTGATCGTCGTCTCTGGTTTTCTAACAACGATGGAAAGACAGGGGGAATATTCAAGTACGAATTCTCAGAAGCATCGGCAGTACAGCCCTTAAATTCAAGATCGAACATCTATGGCCATATCACATCGAACAATCGCTAATCTGACCCCATCAAATTGAGTTTTCAGGTCTAAACAATTGGGGGTGTTTTCCCTACTACTATGCAAAAAATGCACAGTTTGTGTATACATATATATATAATTATATATACAATTAATACAATTATATATATATATACATTCATACATACATACATACATACAGACAGACAGCCAGACATACATCCATGCATACATCCATGCATGCATGCATGCATACATACATAGATACATAGATACATAGATACATAGATACATAAATGCATAGATACATAAATGCATAGATACATAGATACATAGATACATAGATAGATAGATAGATAGATAGATAGATCGATAGATAGATCGATAGATAGATAGATAGATAGATACATACATACATATATATATATATATATAAATAATGAATTATTATGTAATGTCATGCCATGTCATGTTATGTGATGTCATATCATTTTGCGTCCTATCATGTCATGTTATGTTCTAGTACGTTGTTATATATATATTATAGTATGGTATGCTGCTGTCCATTGCCACGAGGAGCTATCGGCTGAAGCCGGAAGCCGCTCCTTAGCAAGGCGGCAAGTCGGAAAACCATGGGGACATGTGAGGAACAACGAAAATGCGAATATGTATAGAATTCTCACACACATTCACATATATATATATGTATATGTATATATTTATCTATAAATGTTCATTATGTGTACATATATATATAGTTATATAAATACATACATACATACATACGTACGTACGTACGTACGTACGTACGTACGTACATACATACATACATACATAGATAGATAGATAGATAGATAGATACATGCATACATACATACATACATACACACATACACACATACACACATACACACATACATTGCATGCATGCATGCATGCATGCCTCCCTACCTACATAGCTACATAGCTACATACCTACGTACCTACGTACCTACGTACCTACGTACATACATACATACATACATAGATAGATAGATAGATAGATAGATACATACATACATACATACATACAGACACGCATACACACATACACACATACACACATACATTGCATGCATGCATGCATGCCTCCCTACCTACCTACCTACATACCTACATAGCTACATACCTACGTACCTACGTACCTACGTACCTACGTACCTATGTACCTACGTACATACGTACATACATACATACATACATAGATAGATAGATAGATACATACATACATACATACATACACACATACACACATACACACATACACACATACATTGCATGCATGCATGCATGCATGCATGCCTCCCTACCTACATACCTACATACCTACATACCTACATACCTACATACCTACGTACCTACATACCCATGTACCTACGTACATACGTACATAGATACATACATACATACGTACGTACGTACATACATACATACATACATACATACATATGTATATATATATATACATATATATATATGATATATGTATATAAACACAGTGTGTGTGTGTGCGCATTCTATACTCAAATGATATCACATGTTGTGGCAAAGCGTTTTTTTGTTGATGTCCATTCAAGTGTTGGAGGTGTGTGATCTGTGCTGCATGTTGGGAAGGTATCCTGAAGGCGACGCCTTAACATTAAATGCACCTTGGCATGCAGACCATTGGGAAAAACTTTTTAGCAGATGTTTGAAAACTCTGGTCTGATTATTCTGGCCGAAGATGTTAGCATGTCTTGGAGGATTTGGACAAGGCTTGTGTACCCAGCTGGTTTTTTTCATCATTTTTGAGGAGACTCACATCAACTACATCACCGGGAGCAATTTGGTTCCAATTATCCCTCTGCTTCTGGCAGATGTGGTATGTGAACCCGCCAGGCGATGTTTTGGCGTTGTTATGACATCGTACTGTCGAACTTGTCGAACTGAAACCACCAGAGCTTGGCACCCTGTTTGGTGCAGGAAGAGACTCGCGTTTGGTCGGACTGAATACGCGACGCACGTAGCTCCTTGTTCTGCATGGCCACCTGTTGTGCTTGGGCCATGTATTTGGGTTGGTCATTTGGATTATTTGAAGGATTTTGAAGGGTAGTCTCCCAACAACAACCTTCATATTGTGCATGTACAACAACGGATACATATCACATGTAACAACAAATCAGCAATTATGACAACATACAGTCATATACGTATTTTATATATATATATATACACACATGTATCACATATATATATATATATATTCACAGATACAAAAGGCTCTGCTGCTCCGCCGGTGTCAGGTGCTTGTGGCACCCCGGCCATACGCTGAAATGGCGGAACATCCTGACGAATGCTCCCATGTTTGGCTGTCACTGGGTCGAACGAATCGCCACTGTTTTGCTGCCTGGATATATCTTGGGATTTTCAATGGGAGAATAGTGGGAGAATAGTTGGTAAATCCCTAACATTACCATGAATGGATAGGAAAGTTCATCCCCAAATGGTTCATCAATGGGGGAACTTTAACATTGATGGATTACTTGGCAATGGAAATGAATGGCAATGGATTTGACTGGAATGGGAGTGAAAGACCTTTGTTAATCGATGGGGATTCATCGATGAAAATCCGTCCCCCGTTCATGGATAAAAACACCACCCAGAAATCATGGTCTCACCAGTTAGGATCATCCAACATCACATATTTGGGACCATGGAAACATGAATGAGAATATAGGCATACCTGATTTTCCATTGCCTGCTTTGATTACCAGATGCTATCTGGGGTTTGCAAACCGAAACATGGATGAATTTGACGTGACGTGATTAACAATGCGGTATCAAGTGGATCTCACCAGTTTGAAATACCAGTGGAATGTTGAAATCTGTTTCGTGCCAGTGAGCTCATGTCTTGAAGTAAGGTTGTGTGTTGGGAAATGCTCCGAACCGGAGCTGCAACTTGGTTTGCAGAGATTCTGCAGCGTGACCAGTGTACCTTCAAGCACAATTGAGTTCTCAATTCATAGATATATCTATATATCTATATATCTATATTATATATCTATATAAATCTATATATCTATATAAATCTATATATCTACTATATATCTACTATATATCTACTATATATCTACTATATATCTACTATATATCTACTATATATCTACTATATATCTACTATATATCTACTATATATCTACTATATATCTACTATATAT